>Ga0116171_10003674_pt1 | contig 14105 bp, 12 predicted proteins | sample AD_JPNHW2_MetaG_FD_89798 | JGI IMG/M metagenome (GOLD analysis project Ga0116171, IMG submission 89798) | Active sludge microbial communities of municipal wastewater-treating anaerobic digesters from Japan - AD_JPNHW2_MetaG | ecosystem: Engineered > Bioreactor > Anaerobic > Digestate | place...
AACAACTTAATGACCTTCTCGAACGTACTGACATAATAAGCCGAAAAATATCAAGTCTGATGCAGCACTTAAAAACTTCTCAATTAAAAGGTCCAAAATACATCTAAATTGAACCCAGAACGCAAAACGCAAAACGCGAAACGCGAAACGCGAAACGCTGAACGCAATATGAGGGTTGCAATAATAATTTCCCGGCTTGAAGAATTTGGACCTGTAAAGGTTATTCAGACGTTGGTTAATTGCCTGTGTAAAAAAGATGAACTTCAGATAAAGATATTTTATCTTGACAAAACCATTAATGATCAGATAAAAATGATGGTTCCGGTTGAGCGATTGGATCGAAAGCATTTTTGTTTTGAAGATTATGATATCATACATACAAATGGAATCCGTCCTGATTTATTTGCTTTTTTGAATCGTAAAAGAATAAGTTATCATATTGTTACAATCCATAATTTCGTTTTTGAAGATCTGGCTTTTACTTACAATAAGCTTATTTCAGGGATATTTGGAAATATATGGTTGATTCTATGGAAACGTGCTGATAAGTTGGTGTGCGTTTCAGATACAATGAAAGAGCTCTATTCAAAATGGTTTTCTGTATCAAAACTGGAAGTAATTCATAATGGAATTACTGAAACAGAAAACTCCTTAATTACCGAACCTGATATTATTAATGCAATTAATAATTTTCATTCAAAAGGATTAAAGGTAGTTGGAGCTGCCGGGATACTGACAAAAAGAAAAGGGCTAGATCAGATTTTGACTTTATTATCGAAAGAGAAAAAAATTGCATTGATGATTTTTGGTACCGGGAAAGAACTTTCTACTCTTAAATGTCTCGCAAAAAGACTGGATGTTTCTGACCGATGTATGTTTTGTGGTTTCAGAAGAAATGCAGTAGAATATTTCAGATATTTCGATTTTTTTATGGTGCCATCCAGGTCTGAGGGATTTTGTCTGACTCTGGCTGAAGCTGTTCAGCAGAAAGTCCCTGTTATTTGCTCTGACATAGATGTGTTTAGAGAATTGTTTAATTCTGATGAAGTTACCTTTTTCAAGACAGATGACAATGACTCTTTGTCTGAGGCAATGAAGGTTTCAGTGGAAACAGGTAATGAAAAAATAGAATTGGCATATGCCAGTTATATGAGTCAGTATACCGATCAGCTTATGGCAAGAAAGTATTATGAGCTATATATGTCCGCCTGATTGTTAAGCTTTTATCTTATAATTTAGTCTTTTACTTTTATCTTAATACTTTTGTCTTTTATCTTGAAAGATGACCGACCTGGCAGTAATAATGTCTGTATATCAAAATGACAGTTTACCGTTTTTAAAAGAATCTGTTCAAAGCATTCTTGATCAGACATTTTCACGGTTTCATTATTATATCGCTCTTGACGGGCCTGTTTCCCAGGATATTTATGACTACATTTCTTCACTAAATGACTACAGGATCAGACTTTTCAGGTTGCAAAAGAATGGCGGATTGGCAAACGCACTTAATTATTTGTTGAAAATAGTTCTTGGGAACCCGGATTATAAACTTATTGCAAGAATGGATGCTGATGACATATCATTGCCAACAAGATTTGAAAAACAGCGTAATTTTTTATTAAACAATCTGGATATTTCATGTGTTGGGTGCTGGTATCAGGAGATTGATGGATCGGGGAAACATATTTCTGATCGTAAATTACCGGTTGAACATGAGGCTCTTAAAAGGCTATATTATACAAGAACCCCATTTGCACATCCGTCGGTAATGTACAGGAGGAATCTGATTGAGACTGCAGGTTTTTATCCAGACAATACGGTTCTTATGGAAGATAATGTGTTATGGGGAAGAGCATTAGAAGCAGGATTAATGTTCGCAAATATTCCTGAATATCTTCTTAAATTCAGGAAAGATGAAGGTTTCTATAAAAGGAGATCAGGAATAAAATATGGCTGGAATTTTATTATAACCAGATTCAAAATAATCAGGGCTTTAAATTTTCCAGTGCATTCATATTTCCTTTTAGTAATGGTTGGAATTATTAAAATGTTGCCATCTTATATATTGAAGCATTTCTATACTTTAGATAGAACTAGAAATTCTTTATGCTTGATTTTAAGTTTATGAATTAATCATGTAAAAATGCGGATAACTAAATCTGATGTGATTTGGAATTACGGGGCGACTTTTATGAAAATTGCCTCATCAGCTTTATTGCTTCCTTTCATATTGAAAATGATGCCTTCAGAAACAGTTGGAATATGGATGGTTTTTATGACTATTACTGCTTTTACTACACTTCTTGATTTTGGCTTTGGCCCTTCCTTTACTCGTAACATTACTTATGTATTTAGTGGAGTAAAGACTTTAAAAGTTAGTGGTTTTGAATCGGTAACGGACTCTAAAACTACAGTTGATTACGGTTTACTCAAGGGAGTAATTGCAGCTATGCGATGGTTCTATTTAAGGATGTCTGCTATTCTTTTTTTATTATTGATATCTTTAGGTACTTACTATATCTATTCGTTGTTAAAAAACTACAGCGGGAATCATAAAGAAGTTTACATAGCATGGTTGTTACTTTGCCTGATAAGTACTTATAACCTTTATACTCTGTACTATGACGCATTGTTGCAGGGCAAGGGATTGATAAAAAGATCGAAGCAAATTGTTGTTATTGGTCAAACATTTTATCTTGTAATTGCCGCTATACTTATTATGTATGGTAATGGTTTAATTGCAATAGTATCTGCACAGGCTTCTTCTGTCGTAATAATTAGATGGTTATCATATAATTCATTTTTTTCATTGGACATTAAAAGCAAATTACATGAAGCGGTTGCGAGACCAAAGCAAGAGATCATTAACGCTATCTATCCGAATGCCGTTAAAATTGGTCTGACCTCGCTGGGTGGATTTATGGTACAGAGGTCTGCTATGGTTATTGGTTCATTATATTTGTCTCTCACAGATATTGCTTCATATGGAATTACAGTTCAGCTAATATCAGTAATAGCTGGATTATCAGGTATATATATATCAACTTTTCAGCCTAAAATTACACAGCTCAGGGTCTTGAATGATAATGAATCTATTAAAAAACTTTACTTAAAAGGCCAACTTATCCTGTTATCAACATATTTGGTCTGTGGTATTGGATTGCTACTTCTGGGTGAAAGTGTTCTGAAAATTATAGGCAGTCATACACAACTGATTCCTGGTTTATTACTCTTCTTTGCTGTTTTTACTTCATTTCTCGAAACAAATCTGAGTATTGCAGGTAGTATATTGTTAACAAAAAATGAGGTTCCGTTTTTTAAGGCGTCATTAATATCAGGTGCGGCTATCATAATAGGTCTGGTTTTAATGTTTAACTTATTTAAAATCGGGCTTGGTGTTCTTATTTTTGTTCCTTTATTTGTTGACCTTTCATATCAGGCCTGGAAATGGCCAATGGAGGCGATGAAAGATCTTAAGATGACTGTGATTTGGACAAATCGGGATAATTAATCTGTAATAATTAAGCAAACTATTATGATTTTTTCTTTATTTCGATTCATTAAGCAATTTTTTGCACTTCTGTTGTTCAAGAGAAAATGGAGAAACCGGAATCGGCAAAACCTTACTACAGTTAACAGAGTGTTTCCGATAAACTTGGTTAGTGTCGGTAAAATGACCTATGGGGTTGTTGATATCAATTTTTTTAACCATCCCGAGGAAAATCTTACAATTGGAAATTATGTTTCGATAGGAGGCAATGTGTTATTTATTTTAGGTGGAAATCACCAGATAAAATGTCTTACAAGCTATCCACTCTATTCAAAATACTTCAATCCCGATCCGACAAAAGATGCATATTCAAAAGGGCCGATAATTATAGAGGATGAAGTGTGGATAGGTACAAATGTAATTGTATTATCGGGGGTCACAATTGGGAAAGGCGCTATTATTGGAGCTGGTGCAGTTGTTACCTCAGATATTCCTCCTTATGCAATTGCAGGTGGTAACCCTGCCAGAGTATTGAAATATCGTTTTGATAGAGAGGTCATAGATAAAATAAGTGGCATTAACATTAGCAATCTGCCGGAAGAATTTATTAAGAAAAATATCGGACGATTCTATGAGATGCTCAATACTGATTCCGATTTTATCAAAGAAATTTTAAAGTACTCCGAGGCTTACAGAAAAGAATAGGTAACGTAATTCTCCTCCATTACAGGTTCATACATTAAATTCGTTTAGAAGCTGAATAAATATGCTGATTTTAGCCTTTTTAGTTCTTTTGTTTGCTAATATCGTCAATCATTCCAAAAGAATAAAGGATGATGTTAAGATCTTTTTTCTTCTCCTGATTTATGGTTGGTTCATTTTTATTTTTGCATTCCGGGATAACTCAATACCCGATACATCTGTTTATCTGAAATTCTATGATTCAGGAGGAAAAGAAGGAGGAATGGAATATCTATTTACATTACTGTGTCAGGCAGGTAATAGAATTGGGTTGAATTTCAACGAATTTCTTATCATTTATCAAATAATATTATTTGGGTTGTGGTTTTATACATCAAGAAAATTATTCAACGATCTGCATCTGGTATTTATGGTCTTCATGTCATTCATGGGAATGTATAATTTCGGGATTATTATAAGGGCTGGACTGGGATTATGTATAAATTATTTCGCAATTGTATACCTGATTAACAACAAAACACTTAAAGGTTATTTGATTTATTATGCTCTTGTTACCATATCTATTCTTGTTCAACAGGCAATGATAGTTTTCTATATACTTCCACTATTTATATTCAGAGATTTTAAATCGATTGTTCTTGAAATTCTTCTTCTAATAGCTATTATGCTTCCAGTTATTAATATTCAGAAAATCATTGTGCATATACTCGAAGCATACCTTAAATTTTTCTCAACCGACGAATTGTTGTCCTACACCAAGGTACATACAAGTGTAAATCTAAGCGGTGTATACAGCAAGACACTGATCAAATACTGGGCGATGGCTCTTATTTTCATTTTATTACGCCCAAGGATTGTAGACAACCTTAGAGTATATAACTGTTTCCTGAACATTTATATAGCAGGTGTCTTCCTGATGTCTGCTACCTATTTTATTATTGCAGGCAACCGTCTGTCGTACATGTTCTTGTTTTTTGAATTTGTATTGGTAGGACTTTTGTATGAAAACTCTGATCTGTCAAAACTTAGTGTATTGGCAGGAGCCTTCATTCTATGCATTATAAATTTCATGAACCTAATAAGCTCAGTTCCGGCTTTACTGACGCATTGATTTTATGAACATAAGCCAATGTTTTTTGAAAAACAAAGAATAAAAATTTAATTTTTTAATTAATATATTACCAAATGGTAGGAATTGTTATCCTGAATTACAATTCATATGTTGATACAATAAATTGCATCCAGTCGATTGCTCAGAATACTCAAACAGCTTATAGAATCTATATTGTTGATGCTTGTTCCACCGATAGTTCCTTTTCTGCTCTCAGTGACTTTGTGTCTGGGAAAGATGAAATTAGGCTTATAAAATCAAATTTTAACGGAGGTTATTCATATGGTAATAATGTTGGTGCAAGGATAGCCATAGATGAATGTGCAGATGTCGTATTGATTGTAAATCCTGACATCCTCTTTAAAAAAGCTGCAATTGACTTAATGTATGATGAACTGAAATCTAATAATAATTTAGCAGTTATCGGCCCCAGAATCTATGATTTGTCAGGAAAAGATATGCAGTTTGCATCACGTCTCTATAATCTGAAGAGCTTTCTGGTTTCAAAGAAACCTTTTGTGCATTTGTTTTCAAAATGGATAAGATATTATAAATATGATCCGGAGAAACATTTTTATTTTCAGGGTATGATTTCGGGTTGTTGTTTTATGATTAAATCAGATTGTCTGACTGAAGCTTCCTACCTTGATACAGGGGTGTTTTTATTTTATGAAGAAGATATCCTTGCTTATAAATTGCAACAAATGAGAAAATTAACAGGTATAGTCCCCGGAGCGGAAGTAATACATAATCATTCAAGTGCAATTAAAAAAGAAGGAGAGGCATTCACGCGTTTTCACAGATTTTACAGTTCGCAATATGTTCTGAAAAGATATGCACATATTAATTCTATTCAGTATATCCTCATTTCTCTGTTTCATATTGTACCTTTTGCCATTAACTCCGTTATAAAACGTTCATACAGAAAATATCTTAAAGATTTCCTTAAGAAAACATATTCCCTTGCAAATGAAGTTTTTACTTCCTGATGCATTAAGACTTCATATGGTCTTTGGTCTATCATAATATCTGACAAAATCTTTAAAATGATGAGAGTCTTTATTCTTGCTGACCCAAATAGTATACACACACGCCGGTGGATAACATCCCTATCAGGATATGGTATTGACTTGTTCCTCTTTGGTGTTAATAAGCATGATCCTTCTTTTTATAATGACCTGAGAAATGTTGAAGTCTATTCAGAAGATATCAGTTCAGGTTTCAAAGGAACTTCAGTGGGAAAAATCAGGTACCTATCGGTTCTTAAGACTTTAAAAACAAAAATACTCCAATTCAAGCCCGATCTGCTGCATTCACATTATGCATCCAGTTATGGTTTATTAGGAGCATTGGTTAATTTTCATCCATTTGTAATATCTGTATGGGGAAGTGATGTTTATGAATTTCCTGGAATTTCATTGGTTCATAGATCAATTCTACGATACGTCTTGTCAAAGGCTGACATTATACTTTCGACAAGTGAGTCTATGGCAGCTGAAACAAGGAAGTACACAAAAAAAACGATTGAGATTACTCCATTTGGAGTCGACAGTTCTTTATTCGTCAAAGACAAGGTGCCCAAAAAGGAAACTGCTATAAGAATAGGGACAGTAAAAACTCTGGATAAGATATATGGAATAGATACACTTATAAGATCGTTTAGTATTGTTCTGGCTGCAAATAAGGGAAAGAATATAATTTTGGAAATCGTTGGTGATGGTCCGGATAAGGAGAAGCTTGTGTCTCTTGCCAGAAATCTGGGGATTGATGGAAAAGTACTTTTTACAGGCAGAAAGGAAAATAGCTCTTTACCAGCTATATATAATAACTTCACGATTTTTGCTGCTCTTTCAAATTCAGAAAGTTTTGGTGTTGTCGCTATTGAAGCAATGGCATGCCAGTGTCCTTTGGTTGTTTCAGATGCTGACGGTTTTGCGGAAGTTGTAACTGATGGCTATACAGGGTTTATTGTACCCCGAAAAAATGCTGATGCTGCTGCATCTGCACTTCAGAAATTTATTGACAATCCTGAACTTCGTAAGAAGTTTGGTACAAGAGGTAGGGCAGAGGTATTAAAAAAATATGATTGGGGAAAGAATGTGGAACTTATGGTGTCAATTTATAAACGAATTTCTACTACAAATCAATAATATGTTTAGAATTTTATTACCAATCGCTAAGTTATTATGATCCCTCATTAAGCTTAGAATTTACTTGATAGTATTTTACCTTAAAATTGTAACAATTTAATCGTTTAATGAATGAAATTCAAATATGAAAATGTTCAGAGTCTTTCAGTCAAAAGGATAATGGATATATTCTTTTCACTTATTGCTTTACCTATTGTTGGAATTGTTACTGTTATTGTTAGCATTATTATTTATTTTTCTGATAGAGGTTCGGTTTTTTATAATGCAAAACGACTTGGGAGAAATGGTAACCCGTTTACAATGTATAAGTTCCGGACTATGGTTGAGAATGCACCTGATATCAGATTGCCGGATGGATCTACTTATAATGCAAAAGACGACCCTCGCGTTACCAGAATAGGCAGATTTCTGAGAAGTACAAGCATTGACGAAATTCCACAGATCATTAACGTTTTTCTTGGAGATATGAGTTTCATAGGTCCAAGACCAGATCCACTTGACTGGCTGGACAAATATGCGCCTGATGAAAAAATATTTTTATGGGTCCGACCTGGTTTAACAGGTTATAACCAGGCATTTTTCAGGAACTGTGCAGATGGAAAAGCAAAAATTGAAAATGATATCTATTATGCAAAAAATATTTCCTTTTTTCTTGATCTGAAAATTGTTGTAAGGACTTTTAGAACTCTTATTCTTCGGGAAAATATCTATGTGGGTGACCACAGAAAGAGCGGAAAATAGTTTATACAAATTAAATAGATTAACTGATGAGAGAATTTGGTAGTGAGCACCCTTTCATTGAACCGGTTAAGAAATTTTACAGATTCAATAGTTTCTTCAAAACTGAAATATATTTTCGGGCAGGAAGAGATGCTTTGGGTGCAGCGGCTGAATGTATTTCTTCTTCGGATGCTGTTATCCTGCTGCCAGCTTATTGTTGTGAATCAATGGTTCTGCCATTTGAAACCAGAGGATGGATTGTAAAATTTTATCCTTTGAACAATGATTTTTCGGTTAATGAAAAAGAACTGATCGGTCTGTGTGAGAAGCATAAGGTGAAAGCTGTATTGCTGATGAATTTTTTTGGAATTTCACCTGTTTCAAGTATAGCATCAACTATTAAGGAGTATTCGGATGAAATCATTATAATTGAGGATTTTACACATACTTTATTCTCAGATGATAATCTATCAGACAAAAACATAGACTTTAAAATATCAAGCATAAGGAAATGGCTTGGGATTCCAGATGGAGCTGTGTTACTTACAAATTCAAATTATAGTCTTTCTATCAGGCGGAATGATGAAAAATTTCTTTCCCTCAGAAAAAAAGGTATGGCTTTAAAATTCAAATATAACCTTGAAAAAGACACTGATTTAAAAGAGAGATATCTACAGATACTAAGAGATGCGGAAGCATGCCTTAACGATTATTCTGCCTGCTATGCTATATCAAATGTAAGTATTAACGTACTGTCTTCGCTTGATATTGAAGAGATACGGCAGTGCAGATTTACCAATTTTAATCACCTTTTAAGTCTTATTATTAATGTTCCCGGAGTGGATTTGATTCTGAAAACAGCTCCTCACTCTGTGCCATTTTCATTACCAATACTGGTAAGAAACAGGGATTTGATACAAAGGAAATTTGCAGAACGTGGATTATATGCACCTGTTTTGTGGCCTCTGAATACTCAATGTAGGAACACATGCAGCTTTTCCTCAGAAATTTCTGATACTATACTATCCTTACCGGTCGATCAGCGATATGACTATGAGGATATTGAGGAAATTGGAAAAATAGTTAGATCGGTTTTAGTGGAATTATAGAATAAATATGAAAAGATTGTTGATTATAGGTGCAAGTGTATTGCAACTGCCTGCTATTCTTAAGGCCAGGGAGCAGGGTCTTTATGTGGGAGTCATTGATATGAATCCTGATGCCGCTGGTGTAAAGTTTGCCGATAAGTTTTATAAAGTCAGTACTATCGATATACCTGGAGTTATTGCCGCCGCTGTTGATTTTGTACCAGATGGTGTTATGACATTGGCTACTGATATGCCTATGCGTTCGGTGGCAGCTGTTGCTGAATACTTCGGATTACCCGGCATATCACCTTCAGTTGCATTAAATGCGACTGATAAAGTTGCAATGATTGAATGCTTTAAAAATAATAATGTTCCGGCGCCATGGTTTTATGCAATTTCTTCAAGATCAGGCTTTATAGATTTATTAAAGCATGTAGCACCTCCATTTGTTTTAAAACCAAATGATTCCTCTGGAAGCCGGGGTGTCGTTTTAGTTACTGACAATAAAATGGCAATTGAGGCTTATGAATACAGTAGCTCAGCATCACGGTCAGGAATGGTTCTGGTTGAAGAATATTTATCGGGCCCTGAAGTCAGTGTCGAAATGTTGACAATTGATGGGCAATCGTATGTAATTGCCATTACCGACAAACTAACCACTGGTGCACCTCATTTTGTTGAGATGGGGCATTCTCAGCCATCTATGTTACCGGAAAGTACCCTTGAAAAAATAAAAGATGTAGCTATAAAAGCAGTAAAAGCAATCAAGATCGATAACAGCCCGGCTCACGTAGAGTTAATAGTAACCAGTAATGGTCCAAAACTTGTCGAGTTGGGTGCCCGCTTAGGAGGCGACTGCATTACTTCACATCTGGTTCCATTATCAACAGGTATCGACATGATACAGGCATCAATTCAGCTAGCTCTTGGTCTGAAACCCGACATCACTCACCGTTTAGATAAAGGATCTGCTATAAGATATCTGCGAAGTGATGAAGGTGCCTTTGACCATGTAGAAGGTATTAATGAAGTTAATAAACTAAATGGTGTAAAGCATATTGAAATAGTAAAACAGGTAGGTGACAAAATAAGTACAGTTCATGGCAGCGGTGACAGGATAGGTTATGTAATTTGCCAGGCTGATAATGCAACATCCGCAATTATAATGTGCGAGGAAGCCATAAAAAAACTTGAAATTAAACTCTTATAGTATTGTAAATTTAGATGAAGATATTATACGAATCAGACTTGGCCGGATCCATTCATCATGGAATGGCTTATAGGATATATCAGTTTAGTAGTGAATTTAAGTCAAGAGGTCATGAAGTAATGATTGTTGCAGCATCATATTCTCATGTCCGAAGGATAAATCCTGACGTGAAACATAGACTTACAGATGAAAATATTGAAGGTATTTCATATAAATGGATAAAGACACCCCGTTATAAAGGCAATGGCTTAGGACGTGTTCTACATATGATTGTATATAACTTTCGTTTGTTTCATTATGCTGCCAGGATAGTTAAGGATTTCAAACCCGACGTTGTGATAGCATCCGGTGTTACACCTCTTGATTTTTTTGGTTGCAGAAAAATCGCCCGAATAGCGAATGCAAAGGTATTTCTGGAGGTTGGAGATCTCTGGCCTCTAACGCCTGTTGAACTTGGTAATTTCTCGACTCATCATCCTTTCATTAAATTCATGCAATGTGCTGAAAATTATGGGTACAAAAATACAGATGGTGTAATTTCCCTGTTGCCATTGGCGAAAGACCATATGGTCGAACATGGACTTATTCCAACAAAATTTAATTATTTACCAAATGGGGTGATTGTGAAAGATTGGGAAAATTCTGCCAGTCTTCCAAAGCAACATACTGAAGCAATTAATGAACTGAAGAGAAAGGGTAAATTGTTAATCGGTTTTGCAGGTACACATAGCTTATCCAACGCGCTTGATACTCTACTTATGGTCGCTGAGCGGCTTCAAAAAACTGAGATAGTTTTTATTCTGGTCGGTGACGGGCCTGTAAAAAATGAACTGATAAGACATTGTAAAAGTATTAATCTTTCAAATGTTGTATTTCTGCCGGCAGTCAAAAAAGAATCAATACCTTCTTTCCTAAATTTAATGGATATCCTTTATATTGGATTTCAAAAGAGCTCCCTGTATCGTTTTGGTGTGAGTCCTAATAAAATCTTTGATTATATGATGTCAGGAAAGCCAATCGTTCAGGCTATTGAAGCCGGAAATAACCTGGTAGAAGAGGCAAAATGTGGTGTTTATGCGGAGCCTGGAAACATCGAAGATATTGCATCTGCCATATTACATTTAAAAAATCTTAATCCGTCAGAACGTGATAAATTAGGAAAGAATGGCCAGAATTATGTTAAAGCAAACCACTCATATGATATTCTGACTGATAAATATCTTAAGGTCATAGAATCAGTTGTGTTAAACAAAAATTGAGTTTATTAAATAATAGCACCTTTGTGCGCTTGAAATATATTGATTATTAATTGTTTAAATTTTGATTCATTTCATTTATGAATGGTTATAAAAACAAGTTGAAATATAACGTCAAATAGTGACAATGAACTCTAATTAAATTAAATTAAATGAAAATAGCATTTTCTCCTCCTTATATAGATAAGGATGTTCTTGAAGAAGTGCAGGATACCCTGCAATCTGGATGGATTACTACAGGTCCTAAAGTAAAATTACTGGAATCAGAAACTGCCAAGTTAGCTTCAGTGAATTATGCATTATGTGTAAATTCGGCAACATCAGGTTTAATGCTGGCTATGCATTGGTTTGGCATTGGACCTGGTGATGAAGTAATTGTGCCTGCTTATACTTATGCAGCTACAGCTCTCGCGGTGATACACCTTGGGGCGAAGCCGATAATGGCAGATGTGAATCCTGACTTCAACATCAATGTTGATTCAGTAAAGAAAGCTATAACTAAATTCACTAAAGCCATTATTCCCGTTGATATTGCCGGTTTTCCATGCGATTACCAGGAATTACTGGATCTTATTTCATCTCCTGAGATTAAATCGTACTTTAATCCGCAGAATGAAGAACAGAAGAAGCTGGGCAGAATTCTTTTACTCAGCGACGCAGCTCATTCACTTGGTGCTGTTTATAAAAATAAACCATCTGCCTCGGTAGCTGATTTATCGGTATTCTCATTTCATGCAGTTAAAAACGTTACTACTGCGGAAGGGGGAGCAATATGTATCTCTCTTCCAAAGTCATTTTCTGAAAGTGATATCTATGCAAAAATGAGATTGATGACGCTTAACGGCCAGACGAAAGATGCTTATTCTAAAAGTAAAGTTGGAGGATGGCGCTATGATATTGTACTGCTTGGCTTTAAAATGAATATGCCTGATATTTGTGCTGCTATTGGTCTGGCTCAGATAAGGAAATACAAAGATCAGCTTCTTAATGAAAGGAAACGAATCGCTTTACAGTATCTTGATAGGCTCCGTCAATATCCCTGGGCAATAACGCCACCTCTGAAAAATCAGGATAAAGAATCCTCATATCATGTTTTTGCACTTCGAATAGCTGGTTTTAGCGAAAACCAAAGAGATAGGTTAATTGAGGAAATATCAAAGAAAGATGTCTCTGTGAATGTCCATTTTATTCCCCTGCCAATGCTGAAATATTTCTCTGATTCAGGTTACAGGATTGATGATTACCCAAATGCATACAATTGCTACAAAGGAGAGATATCTTTACCAATTTACCCCCAAATGACCTCTGAAATGGTCGATTTTGTTGTAAAAACTATTGCAGACTCATATAATAATGTCAGTAGTATCTGATTATATATCAAATAAAAAAGAAAGTATTGTTGCATCTTCAGCAATTGCTTTGTGCATCATTCTGTTCCTTTATAGAGCTTCAATTCCTTTTTTGAAATTTCCATTTCTTTTGCTTTTCGGAGTTTTATGGATCTTTTTACTGATATCCAGGGGGAAAGAGATCATTTCTGCGTTTATGAGAATTGTAAAAAGCATGCCTGTTGCACTGATACTATTTGGCATCCTGATCCTTTCATCTGTGTTTTCAGATAAAATTTACCTCCTTGTAATTAAAGATATATTTAATGCATTGATTCTATTTTCTTTCTTCCTCTCGCTGTATGTAACAATTAAAAATCAATCCGGATTCAGACAATTTTGTTCAATATTCTACATTTTACTGATAGTTTTCGGGTTGATCGTGGCTTTACAAAGAATCCAATACATTTTATATACATCATCTTATGCGGAGTATTATTATGAAATGTATGTAAATCCCGACAGGCTGGTTGTAGACAGAAACTTTGCTTTATTACCTGTTTTTTTGGGAACTATTTCCATCCTTGTTTTGTCATCAGACATAATTTCTAGAAAGAAATTTTTAGCTTTCAACCTTCTATTATATATCTTTTCAATATGTATCTTGCTGTCAGGTTCTAAACGAGGCGCTTTTATATTTATTCTTATTTTCAGCCTGATTTTCCTTCTGCAGCTGGCTTCAGTTTTCTGGAAGAACAGCAAGGTTCGAATTTTAGGAAAAAATTTAAGATTATATTTCCTGGCATTTACTATTTCACTTATTGGTGGATATTTTTTAATAACGAGTACTTCAGTCTACTTTAAAAATAATCTTTTGAAAATCATTGGAGTACAGAATGTTACTTATACTAAGAATTTTATCAGTCATAATATCAGCAGATATATCAGTTTTCTTAGGAATGATGTATCAGATGATGACGTATATAATTTCTTATGGCATCCTGTTTTTAATCCAAAAGATCCAGAAGCAATGGCTGGATCAGGAAATTA
>Ga0116171_10003676_pt1 | contig 14101 bp, 9 predicted proteins | sample AD_JPNHW2_MetaG_FD_89798 | JGI IMG/M metagenome (GOLD analysis project Ga0116171, IMG submission 89798) | Active sludge microbial communities of municipal wastewater-treating anaerobic digesters from Japan - AD_JPNHW2_MetaG | ecosystem: Engineered > Bioreactor > Anaerobic > Digestate | place...
CCATTCGATGGTGTCGGAAAGTATTTTCATGTTGTTTCCCTTAACCTGATACTGAGGTATATGCAAACGGGAATAAGTGAAAAGTTTGAATTGTTTCCTGTCGGACTGAAATCCGTTATCGTGCAGCCAGGCAGCAAAATCGGTATCCGATCGCGCCATAATCCTGTATATTACTGCAGAGCATTCGTACTGGTAGTTGAAAGGAAGCGTATTCCCATGCCTTTGTTTGTTGATATGCAATCGTAGCCTGAACCTCATAAGCAACTAATATATGTTGATTTAAAAATATCTCCGTAAATCTAAAAATCGCCAATAAATCTTTCAACCGTAAAAATAGAGATTTTTATGAACTTGTTATGTTTTTTACATTAATATTTGTTTAATTTCTTTATTTGACTATGTTTGAATAGAAAAGAATAATATTAGCGTTCAAATTTCAACCATTCAAAAAAGTATTTGGTAAATGTGATTTTTCAGAAATCAGGCTGAGGAACTTTTCAAGCCTGCATTTTGCAAAGATAGAAGGGGTTTTTGACAGTTTATGACAAAAAAAAAACCAGATACATATATTGTTTTGAAAAAAATACAATCAGGATTTCAAGCTAACTTTTTTATATTTCTTAAAATACTTTTAAATATTTATATTATTTACTATGTTTGCAAGATATAAAATTCAGCTATCTTTGTTTTAAATTGAAAATTCGATTATTTATAAAAACCTGATAATTCAAAATATATGACGGCAAAAGATAAGTTTTTAAATCTGGAAAAAAACACAAAAACCAACCAGATCAAAAAAGAAATTATCAGTTATTTTCTGAATAACGGCAAAACAACTATTTCTGAACTTGCCAAAGAACTTGATTTAAGTGTTCCGACTGTCACCAAACTTATTAACGGCATGAGTGAAGACGGGCTTATATCTGACTACGGTAAAATCCCGACACCTGAAGGCAGACACCCCAATTATTACGGAATGAATCCCACTTCAGCATATTTTATGGGCATTGAAATGACCCACCAACATTTAAATATGGCTCTGATGGATTTTAACGGCGATGTGGTCAGGACAAAATTTGGCATACCATATATCTATGAAAATAAACTGGAATTGCTGGACGAGCTATGTACAAGAATTATGGAGTTTATTGACGAAGAAACCCCGGAAATCAGAGAGAATATCTTTAACATCAACCTGAATATAGCCGGCAGAGTGAATCCGGAATCAGGATACAGTTACAGCAGTTTTTACTTCAGTGAAGAGCCTATCAGCAGCATACTTTCGAGGAAACTCTATCGCAATGTTGGCATTGACAACGACACCCGTGCAATGGCTTACGGCGAATACATGAAAGGAATAGTAAAAGGACAAAAAAACGTACTTTTCATCAATTACAGTTGGGGCTTGGGTATTGGTATCATCATTGACGGAAAACCTTACTATGGAAAATCAGGATTTTCAGGTGAATTTGGTCATTTTCCGGCTTTCGATAATGAAATCATCTGCCATTGCGGAAAAAAAGGCTGCCTTGAAACTGAAGCATCAGGACGTGCAATATACAGGGAAGTGCTTGAAAGAATCAAAAACGGAGAAACCTCCATTCTTTCCGACCAGGTCAAAGACATCCAGAACCTGAAACTATCGGATATCATAAAAGCCACCAATCAGGAAGACACCCTGTGCATTGAAGTAGTGGAGGAAGTGAGCGAAAAATTAGGTAGATACATAGCAGGACTTATCAATATCTTCAACCCGGAACTTGTGATAATCGGTGGTCAGGTTGCCGAAACAGACGGCTTCGTATTGATGCCAATCCGTAGCGCAATCAGAAAATACTCACTAAATCTTGTAAACAAAGACTCTCAGATTGAACTTTCAAAATTACAAAACAAAGCAGGCGTCTATGGAGCCTGTTTATTAGGAAGAAACAGATTACTTGCAGAATAACTGCGTTTGAATTAAATACTCTCACTAACCTACCAGTTTTTATTGGATTAAGATTTTAAATTATTGTTGTCAGACAAAAAGTACAAATACAACTGTAATTTGCTGTAATCATAACGAATAAGAATATTAATCCCCGCCGGGACTTACTTTCCGGTAGTAACCAAATCGCACAAATATTTTGCAACGCTTTTGCAAAAACATCCACAGAATAGATGAATCTTTATAGTAGGAAGTGAAAAATAAGATTTCTTGCCACAGATGGAACATTCCGATCCATCGGAAGTGGCAAAATATTAAGGTTAATCGGACAATAGTGATCCACAAAATAAAAAACTTATAAATTTACGAAGCTGACGACTTAAATATCAACGGCTGAAATCCTGCAACTTACGCGGTCATTAGTCAGAATAAAAAAGCCACCAATAGTAGCTTTTAATTTTCATTGTTTGTGAAAATTGATTTATTGAGATTTTTATTAAAAGAAAAATATATCAATTCCTTGATTAAAATTGCTTATTTTTGTGAATTGTTCGCGACGAAGTTCCTTTTAACTTTAATCTCAGGAATATGATAAAATATACCCGTTTTCTGTTACCTGCGTTTTTACTGATAGCATTTCTTTGTCCTGCTAAAGTCAGTGCCACAGCCTACTATTTTTATATTCAGCTGAAAGATAAGAAAAATTCCCCCTACTCCCTTACCAACCCGTCGGCTTATTTGTCGAAGCGTGCCATTGACCGGCGTGCCTACTATTTTATTCCGGTTGACAGTACCGATTTGCCTGTCAGTCCGGCCTATCAGTCTCAAATAACCAATCTGGGAATACATATCCATTGCCGCTCCAAATGGCTCAATGGTCTGACAGTACTTGTACCAGACACCAGCGTTATTTCACAACTCAGATCGCTGTCATTCGTCAAATATGTGCAATACACCGGCATTACCGAAGAGAATAAAGCTGCGGGCATAGCCAGGAAAAGAAATAAGGCCATGAATTTTGATTATGGCGCTGCAACCACGCAAATTAATCAGTTGAATGGCAGCACCCTGCACGATCACGGTTTCCGGGGTGAAAATATCCATATCGCCGTGCTTGATGCGGGTTTCCTGAATGTGGACCAAAACCCGGCCTTCGACAGTCTTCGTATGGAAAACAGGTTGCTGGGAACAAAAGATTTTGTCAATCCGGCATCCGATATCTTTTCAGAAGATGCTCATGGGGCATATGTACTTTCGTCCATGACTGCCAACATTCCGGGGAAATACCTTGGAACAGCCCCGAAAGCATCCTATTTGCTGATACGTACCGAGGCTGCTGATGATGAATATCTCTGTGAACCTGATTTTTGGGTATCAGGCATTGAATATGCCGACAGCGCGGGAGTGGATCTTGCCACCACTTCGCTCGGGTACACACAGTTCGACGACAGCACGATGAATTACACCTATGCCGATATGAATGGAAAAACAGCGCGGGCAAGTATTGCTGCCACAATGGCTTTCAACAAAGGTATTATGTTGCTTAACAGCGCCGGCAATGACGGGAATAAATCCTGGCATTACATTGGGGTACCAGCTGATGCTGAAGGTGTCATTGCTGTAGGTTCGGTGTCAAAATCCGGATCACCCAGCAGCTTCTCATCGTTCGGTCCCAGCTACGACAATCGTATTAAACCCGAACTGTGCGCCATGGGTAGTTCATCCTCATTGGTTTACTTTGCCGACAGCCTGGTAGTTACCGGCAGCGGCACTTCGTTTGCCTGCCCCATATTAGCCGGAATGACTGCCTGTTATCTGCAGGCAGCCAAAGCAAAAATGCCCTCGCATACCCTGTCATTGCTCCGGAAACATTTGAACGAAAGCGGAAACCTCTACAGCGAACCAACTGCTCAGATGGGGTATGGTATTCCCGATTTTGCAAAAGCTTACAATGCGATAAACTATACTTCTGTTGATAATATCAGGAATGATTTGCGTGTAAAACTGCTTGTCAACTCAACCGAAAACAAACTGAAAATCAGAATTCCTGACTATACAAGCAGCCTGAGCAATGCACAGCTCGTTATTTATTCGCCGTCAGGACAGACTGTACTTCAGGCGAAACTCAACTCCTGGTCGGAGGATTTTGATATATCCGCATTAAATACTGGCATATATCTGCTTACCATTCAGGAAAATGGAATAAAATACAGGACAAAAATTGCGATAAGATGAATTCAGTCTCCCTCTCAGAATTAACCAGCCATATACAGGGAGTAATCCGTACCAATTTTGAAACGGCTCTGTGGGTTCGTGCTGAAATCAGCGAGCTGCGCGAAAACAACGGGCATTGCTACCTGGAACTGATTGAAAAGGATGCCGGTACCGATAATATTCTGGCAAAAACACGGGCAAATTGCTGGGCAAACGTTTACCGGATGCTGAAACCTTACTTCGAAAGCAGCACGGGAGAAAGCCTGAGAGCCGGACTGAATGTACTGGTAGCTGTTACTGTCGAATTTAGCGGATTATATGGTTTCAGCCTGAATATCCGTGATATTGACCCATCGTTTACCATTGGCGAACTGGCTGCGCGCCGATTGCAGATTATCCGTCAACTGGAAGCCGACGGAATAGCCGACATGAACAAACAGCTGCCTTTCCCTGTTCTGCCCCAACGACTGGCCATAATTTCATCGGCTACAGCTGCCGGTTACGGTGATTTCGGCGACCAGTTGAAAAAACATCCGTCCTCATTCGCCTTTTACCCGAAACTTTTCCCCGCAATTATGCAGGGCGAACAGGCTGAAAAGTCGATTGTGGCTGCTCTGGAAAGAGTTTATGAAAACCTTTCGATGTTTGATGTGGTGGTAATCATTCGCGGAGGTGGTGCTACTACCGATCTGGCTTGTTTCGATTCGTACAACCTGGCGCTCAACTGCGCACAATTTCCTATTCCGGTGATTGCCGGCATTGGTCATCAACGCGACATCAGCATTCTGGACATGGTGGCACACACCAGCGTAAAAACCCCGACTGCAGCTGCCGAATTTCTGATTGATAAAATGCAGGAGACAGAAAATGAACTTTACAATCTGGCTAATGATATTCATTTCTTTATCAGTCAGTTCCTGCGTGAAGAGGAGCAACTACTGGAACGAAAAAAACTGCAGATCCGTCAGGCTGCCTCAGCAGGTTTACTGAAACGAAAACATCTGAACGAACAACTGTTGTTGCGTCTGAAAACTGTCATCAAACAGTCCATCCTTCATCAAAAGAACAGGATTGAACTCATTCAAAACAGGATTGAGGTACATTCTCCGGCATATTTATTTGAGCGGGGATACAGTATCACTACGCTAAACGGGAAAAGGCTAACTTCGGTCAGTGATGTAAAACCCGGCGATCTTGTAAAAACGTGGCTTTCGGATGGAAAATTCGAGAGTGAAGTAAAAGAGAGTTGAGAATGATTAATGAGCCAATGTGTAAATTTGAAAATGTGCAAATTTGAAAATTCATAGCATGTGATTAGAAATTAATAGTTATTGGTTATTGAGTTATTAAGTTATTGGCTTAAATATCCTCTCCACCTTAAAGTCCCGGTTCTTTTTATCTTACTTTCAAAGTTTCCAGGTCCCGGGTCTATTAGTCCAAAAGTTCCGGTTCTACAAGTCCCTGTTCACTAACATTCCGTATATCAAATAAAAAAAGACACTCATGCATGTCGCTGAATGTCTTTTTTGTATGTCAGAGTTCGAGATCTACATCCTGAAGCTCTTTCCAGGGAAGACCCTGTTTGTTGAGTTGCTCCATGAACGGATCGGGATTGAATTGTTCAACATTGAATACACCGGGTTTACTCCATTCACCGGTCATAAACATCATGGCACCAATCATTGCCGGTACACCGGTAGTATAGCTGACAGCCTGCGTGCCGGTTTCTTTGTAGGCATCTTCGTGACTGCAATTATTGTAAATATAATAGGTTTTAACTTTTCCTTCTTTAAAACCCTTTATGCGGCATCCGATGGAAGTTTTCCCTTTGTAGTTTTCGCCCAGATCACCGGGATTGGGCAAAACAGCCTTGAGGAACTGTATCGGAACAATTTTTTGTCCATTGTATTCCACCTCGTCAATACGTGCCATACCGATATTCTGAATAACCCGCAAGTGAGTAAGATATTCCTGTCCGAATGTCATCCAGAAACGAGCACGTTTCATGGTCGGGAAATTTTTAACCAGTGACTCAAGTTCTTCGTGATAAATCACATACGATTCTTTTGCTCCGATTTCGGGATAATTGAGTGGTTTATGTATCTGATGAGGTTCGGTTTCGATCCATTTACCATTTTCAAAGTATTTTCCTTTCTGGGTTACCTCGCGGATATTTATTTCGGGATTAAAGTTGGTAGCAAATGCTTTGCCGTGATCACCGGCATTGCAATCGACAATATCCAGAAAATGAATTTCGTCGAAATGATGCTTGGCTGCATAAGCGGTAAATACACTGGTTACACCCGGGTCGAAGCCACATCCGAGTATGGCTGTCAGACCTGCCTTTTTAAATTTATCCTGATAAGCCCATTGCCAGGAATATTCAAATTTTGCTTCGTCTTTCGGCTCGTAATTGGCTGTATCGAGATAATTCACTCCGCTTTCCAGACATGCATCCATAATTGTGAGGTCCTGATAAGGGAGCGCTACGTTGATGACCAGTTTCGGCTGGAATTCGTTGAAGAGTTTTACCAGTTCCGGAACACTATCTGCATCGACCTGAGCTGTTTTGACATTTACATTGTACCGTTTTTTAACGTCGGCAGCAATTACATCACATTTTGATTTGGTGCGGCTTGCCAGCATGATTTCTGTAAACACATCAGCATTTTGAGCCACTTTATGAACTACTACAGTTCCTACGCCACCAGCGCCAATAATCAATACTTTTCCCATTTTAGTCAGTAATAAATTTATAGATAAAATTTCACTCTTAATGTTGGTCAAAAAAATGTTCTGTTATAATAAATTTTGAGATACAAATGTACGTCAATATCTCAAACGTTGCAAATTAATTTGTTTCAGTTTTATTAAAAAAATTAATTGACTTTACAAACTTATCTTAATCAGGACATTCGGTTTTTATAATCCTCATAACCGAATTTTCTGATGATTTTGAAGGTATCATCAGCTGTCCATATGCCGATAGAAGGGTGTGTTACTCCGTTGAACATCGTTGTTTTCACCATGGTATAATGTATCATGTCGTCAAATACGACGCGGTCGCCGGGCTTCAATTCATTATCAAACGACCAGGACCCGTAGAAATCGCCCGACAGGCAACTGTTGCCTCCCATGCGGTACGTCGGTTTTCCTGGTTCCGCATCGCAGGCGCCAAGAATGACGGGTTTATAGGGCATTTCAAGGCAATCGGGCATATGGCAGGCAAACGACACATCGAGCATGGCAGTTTTAATTCCTCCGTTTTCCACTACATCGAGTACCGTTGAAACCAGAACACCTGTTCTCCAGGCAAAAGCACTTCCGGGTTCAAGTATAATGTGCAGGTGCGGGTATTTCTTTTTGAAATTGCGGAGAGTAGCTATCAGATGTTCCACATCATAACCTTCACGGGTCATCAGATGTCCCCCGCCCATATTCAACCATTTTATTTGCGGGAAATATTTTCCGAATTTCTCTTCCACAAAGTTCAGTGTTTTCTCCAGATCGTAAGAAGTGGATTCGCACAGCGTGTGAAAATGTAGTCCTTCTATCCCCCGGGGTAATTTATCACCAAGAAGTGAAGTCACCACACCCAGACGCGAACCGGGAGCACAGGGATTGTACAAATCGGTTTCCACATCCGAAAATTCAGGATTGATGCGAAGACCGCAGGATATATTTTTTTGTGTGGTCTGCGGATAATATTTATCAAATTGTGTCAATGAGTTAAACGTGATGTGACTGCTGTAACTCATTATTTCGGGAAACTCAGTTTCGGAATAAGCCGGTGCATAAGTATGCGCCGGACTTCCCATTTCTTCGAAAGCCAGACGGGCTTCGGCCAGCGAACTTGCCGTTGAGCAGGGAATATATTCCCGCACAATGGGGAAAACCGACCACATGGCAAATGCTTTAAAGGCAAGAATAATCTCAACTCCGGCACGTTCTTTTACCGATCTTATCAGCGCCAGATTTTTCCGGAAGGCTTTCTCGTCAAGCACATAACAAGGTGAAGGTATTTCGGTATAATTCATATTTTCAGAAAACTGATTTTGATTTACTAAATTACTATTTTCCGGACAGGATTTTTGTGTACACTTCCTGGTTGCCGAGAATATCGACTGCGAGTCTGATTTCGTGGTCATCGCGGAGTGTGTATTCAATCTGTCCTTTTTGGAAATAATATCTTTTCAGAATTTCAGTGCTCAGCATATCTTCAATGTCCTTACGGTTTTTTTCCATGTTTTTCCTGACATCAGGAACCAGTTTGGCTTTGAGTGCTTCGAATTCTACCTTTGCCTCCTCGTCCAGTCCTTCATAGCCTGCAACTTCAAACAGTTGGTTGTAATACCTGCCTGTCTGAGTGGTATAGGTGAATTTCTTCTCATTGATAACATAGTTCATAAAATCACTGTATTCCTGATCGGTAAGGCGGAATGTAGCTGCCGGTGCTATTTTTTCGTGCTTTAGCACATACTCAGTAGCATAATCGAAATACATATTTTGCATCAGCAGGTAATACGAGATGTTCAGTTTACGTGAATCAATAGTAACCGTATCGGGCAGAATACCTCCCCCATCGCGGACAATTCGTCCGTTTTTTGTTTTGAATGTTGAAACCAGACTGTCTGGAATTCGTCCTACACTTCCATCCTCGTTGCGGTGGCTGTAATCAAGTGCCTGCACACAGCGTCCACTGGGTATGTAGTATTTTGCTGTAGTAATTTTGATATGCCCGTCGTAGCCTACCGGTCTGATACTCTGAACAAGTCCTTTTCCGTAGGTCCGTTCACCGATAATCACAGCACGGTCAAGATCCTGCATGGCTCCTGCCAGAATTTCGGAAGCGGAAGCTGAGGAACGGTTTACAATGATAGCCAGTTTCAGGTCAGGGAAAACAGGCTCGGAGGGTGTGCGATACGTTTTGTCCATCTGGCTCGATTTTCCTTTTGTAACAACAACTTCTGTCCCCTTTGGAACAAAGTAACCAACAATTTTCACCGCTTCATCTACCAAACCACCGCCATTGTCGCGCAAATCTATAACGACAGAGGTTATCTGATGTTTTTTTACCATTTCAGTAATAACCGATTTAATCTCTTGAGCAGCTTTGTCGGTAAAATCATCGAGCAGCAAATATCCTGTTTTTCCCATAATACTGGTGTAGCTGACGGGATTAAACTGAATGTTCTGACGCATAAACTGCTTTACGATTGGTTTTTTCTCACCCGGACGTGCAATTTTAATTGTAATCTGCGTCCCGTTTTTACCTTTCAACAGTTCACTGACATCCGAACTGGTTTTATTTTTGGTATTCACACCATCCACTTCCAGTATTTCGTCACCTGCGCGTAGGTCGTTCAGCTGCGCTGGTTTTCCCTCGTATGGCTCTGAAATCACAACTTTTCCGTCTTTCTGCATGATCATAGCCCCTATTCCGGCATATTCTCCGGTAGTCATCATTTTCAGATCGTCATTCATCTCTTCGGGCATATAAACGGTGTACGGATCAAGTTTCATCAGCATGTTGTTAATGCCGGTCTTAACCAGTTCATCGTATTTCAGGGTATCCACGTAGTTGGCATCCAGTTCGCGCAATATCGTATTGAATACACTCAGATTTTTAGTGATTTCAAATTTCCGGTATTCGGAATTCTGATTACTTTGAGCGTGTGCTGCAACAAATAAACTTACTGAAATGATGGTGATCAATAACTTTTTCATATCGGAAATATAAGGGAAGTGATTATTATTAAAGTTTAACGTGAGGGGGCAAAAATGCGGTTATATCTTTTCCGTAAGCAATCAGATCCCTGACCACCGTGGATGAAATAAATGAGTATTCTTTATCGGTAAATAAAACGACCGTTTCAATTCCGCTCAACATACGGTTGGAATTGGCAATGGTATGTTCGTAGTCAAAGTCTGCCACAGAACGCACTCCACGCAGGATATAATCAGCCTCTGCTGACACGGCAAAGTCAACCGTCAGACTGTCGTAGGTCATTACCTGCACACGCGGTTCGCTGCTGAATGCCTGCTGAATGATATCTATTCTTTTTTCGGTATCAAATAGTGTTTTTTTGGACTGGTTTACGCCAATGCCTATGACAATCTCATCAAACAACTTCAAACCTCTCGTTACCAGGTTATAATGACCAATGGTAAAAGGATCGAATGTACCGGGGAATATTGCTCGCTTCATTTTCTTATCTTAATATCTTTTTTTATAACAGGGTGTCGTACTGTAACAACCTGACAAATAGTAAAAAAAATACCTGAAATATTCTAAGATATAAATTAACAAGTGGCAAAGATAGATATTTTTTATTTCTTAAAGTTTTAATAAATGTTGTTTCTGCATCCCGAGGAGACTTAACTCCCGGTCACTGTATTTCCGTAAACATTTTTATATATTTGTAGGACATAACGAGTAAACAATTAATCAGCATTTATAAAACACATTATGAAAATATTCAGATTTTCGATAATTCTTTGCCTGATACTTACAGCCAGTCAGTCCGGTGATGCATGCACCACTTTTCTGATTTCGGGAAAATCCACTCCCGACGGGAAACCGATCTTATATAAAAACCGGGACACCGACAAACTGCAAAACGCACTGGTATCATTTTCCGATGGGAAATACAAGTATGTTGGTCTGGTGGATTGTTCCGAAACCAGTAAGAACATGGTTTGGGGAGGATATAATGAAACCGGATTTGCCATCATCAACTCGGCAGCTTATAACAACAATATCGGAGACAGCACGAAACTCATCGACCGGGAAGGTGTGGTGATGAAACTGGCGCTGCAAAACTGCCGGACACTGGAGGATTTTGAGCAACTCCTCCTTTCACTTCCAAAACCCCTTGGTGTGGATGCTAACTTTGGTGTTATCGATGCAGCCGGAGGTGCTGCTTACTACGAAACCGGAAATTTTCGATTTATAAAATATGACGCCAACGATCCGGCTGTAGCACCTGACGGCGTACTTATCCGTACCAACTATTCGCACAGCGCCGACCCGGCTAAAGGTTACGGCTTTTGCAGATACAATACAGCAAAAAATGCCCTGAACAAAGCCTTTGCTGAAAAAAATCTGAGTCCGCAACATTTATTTAACGCAGTTTCCCGCAATCTCACTCACTCGCTCACCGGGACCGATTTAACAACCGATTTACCTTCAAATAAAGATATTCCTTCATATAAATTTTTTACCGATTATATTCCCCGATTCAGCACTGCGTCGGTGGTGATGATAATCGGTGCGCAGGATCAGACACATGCCGGTGAAACGATGATGTGGACGATACTGGGTTTTCCTTTGACTTCTGTAGCAGTTCCTGTGTGGATTTCGGCAGATAACCGCCTGCCAGCATCGGTGAAGATGGGTGAAAATCAACAGTCGCCGCTTTGCAATTTTGCCCTGAAACTGAAAGAAAATTGTTTTCCGCTGCATTACGGTAACGGGAAAAACTACATCAACCTGGCCGTTGTGGTTAACAAGCAAAACACCGGTTATCTGCAACAACTCCAGCCTGTTGAGAATGAAATATTTTCAAAAGCAGAGAAACTTAGATCCGAATTTGAGAAAGGAAAGAAATCCGACAAGATGATTACAGAATTCTACGACTGGCTGGACAAATACCTTCAGAAAAATTACAAGGAGTTGTTCAACCTGAGTCTGTTTGAGGAGTAAAAAAAGTAACGAAACTCAGTATAAGTAAATGCAGCATTTTTTTGTTCATTATTTTATAAAGAAATCCCGGTGGCTCGTTGAACTCAAATCCCGTATTTTGTCCGTTTAAATTTATTGGACTACTTTTGCAGTAGAAACACAAAAAATGTATGCAGGAGCATTTAAAGGATAAAATTTTCAAACTGATAGGAGAAACTGCCGACGAGATGCAGCTTGAATGTTACGTCATCGGCGGATTTGTACGGGATATTTTTCTCCACCGGCCGTCGAAGGACATTGACGTTGTGGTCGTTGGCAATGGTATCGAACTAGCTGAACGGCTAGCAAAAAAACTGGGAAAGAAAGCCAAATTCGCGGTATTCAAGACTTACGGAACAGCACAGGTAAAAACTCCCGAATGGGAAGTGGAGTTTGTAGGCGCCCGCAAAGAATCCTATTCACATGACTCCAGAAATCCTGTAGTAGAGACAGGCACCCTTGAGGACGACCAGAACCGCCGCGACTTCACCATCAATGCACTGGCTCTCTGCCTCAACAAAGATCGTTTCGGTGAGCTGGTCGATCCCTTCAACGGCCTGCAGGACCTGCAGAATTTTGTCATTCGAACGCCATTAAACCCCGACATCACTTTTTCGGACGATCCGTTGCGCATGATGCGTGGCATCCGGTTTTCAGCACAACTTCGTTTCTTCCTCGAGACAAACACTTTTGATGCCATTGTCCGAAACCGAAACCGAATTAGCATCATCACCAAAGAGCGTATTGCCGACGAGCTGAATAAAATAATGCTCTCACCCAAACCATCGGTGGGTTTTGTCCTGCTCGAAAAAACAGGACTCCTCGAACTCATCTTCCCGGAACTGCTTGCACTGAAAGGAGCCGAGACAAAAGACGGAATCGGACATAAGGACAATTTCTACCATACACTGGCTGTCCTCGACGAACTTGCCACCCACACCGACAACCTTTGGTTGCGCTGGGCTGCCCTGCTGCATGATATCGGGAAACCACGTACCAAGAAATTCGACAGAAAACTCGGATGGACATTCTACAATCACAACTTTATCGGTGAAAAAATGATACCGGAAATCTTCCGGAAAATGAAACTGCCAACCAACGAAAAAATGAAATACGTCCAGAAAATGGTTTCGCTTCATATGCGTCCCATTGTTCTGAGCGAAGATGAAGTGACCGATTCGGCAGTAAGGAGGCTTCTGTTTGATGCCGGTGATGACATCGAAGATCTAATGATGCTCTGCGAAGCTGATATTACCTCCAAAAATCAGGAGAAAGTAAAACGCTACCGACAGAATTTTATGCTGGTACGTCAGAAGCTGAAAGATATCGAAGAAAAAGACCGTATCCGTAATTTTCAGCCCCCGGTAAGCGGACAGGAAATCATGGACGTATTCGGGTTGCCTGCATGTGCAACCGTCGGAGATATTAAAATAAAAATTAAAGATGCCATACTGGATGGTATTATTCCGAACGAGTACAATGCTGCTTACGAATACATGCTCAATATCGGTAAAGAACTGAACCTGATCGAAAAAAAACCTTAGCAACGGGTAAATTTGCTATAATCAAAAGCCAACTGATTGTCACATGGGGGAAAAACGAATAATTGTTCTGATTCTTGCCGTTGCAGTCTATTTTATCTCTGCACCGGCTGCACCGAAACAGGTTTACATTACTGTGGACAATTCGGGCAGCATGACCGGTGACAAATACATGGTTTCGGCATACACGGCTCAACTTATTACGCTGCTCAATGCCGGTAACGATGTCACGGTAATAATGAATGGCGTTGCCCGAAAAATCCCCGATACTCCCGAAGACATCAAATCACTGCGTATAGCCCAGCCAAACATCAAACGGGAATGGGGAAGCTCATTATTCGGAAGTCAAATAGGTGACATCGCTTCCTTCAACGAACTTTTCAAGAAAAATCCGGGCAGGGATCAGTGGCTGTTTGTAATCGGTGACGGCAACTGGGATACAAACCGTTTTCCGACTGTTACAGCAAATTTCCTGAATTTGGTTTCGAATAATCCTCTCAGGATTTTCTTCGTTCCCTATGGCAGCAACGAATATTACCCCGGCGATTTCACCGGTGTCATCAGAAAAGTTATAAATGCCCGTGTCCTGAATGGAGCCACTTCGTTCAGTAATGTGTTTAACAATTGCGTTGTATTGATTTATTACCTCACCTCAACAGAATGTAAATTACCGGCAACGAACCTTGTCGATGAACA
>Ga0116171_10003678_pt1 | contig 14093 bp, 9 predicted proteins | sample AD_JPNHW2_MetaG_FD_89798 | JGI IMG/M metagenome (GOLD analysis project Ga0116171, IMG submission 89798) | Active sludge microbial communities of municipal wastewater-treating anaerobic digesters from Japan - AD_JPNHW2_MetaG | ecosystem: Engineered > Bioreactor > Anaerobic > Digestate | place...
CTTCGACTCCGAAGGCGTAGCAGGACGCCACGCGGCCCTGCTCCATTGAGGTGGAGGCCAGCGACGGAAATCCGATCACGTCGCCGACGGCATAGATGTCGGGCGACGACGTCTTGTACGATGCGTCAACGGCTATCCGGCCGCGCTCATCCGCCTTGAGGCCGGCCTTTTCGAGGTTCAGCGCGGCCGTGTTGCCCGTTCGGCCGATCGAATAGAGCGCCTTGTCCGAAACGATCTGTTTGCCAGATTCGAGGTGAATGCGTACCTTCTCGCCGCTTTCGTCCTCGACCAGTTCAACGCCGGCGACCGACTCGTTGAGCCGCATCGTGACGCGGTTCTCGCGCAGGTGATAGGCCAGGGTGTCGACAATCTCACCATCGACGAACGGCAACAGCCGGTCGCGCTTGTCCACCAACGTGACACGCGTGCCCAAAGTGGCGAAGATCGAGGCGTATTCGCAGCCGATCACGCCAGCGCCGATCACGGTCAGTGAACGCGGCAATTCGTCCAGCGAGAGGATGTCGTCGGAGATCAGGACGCGCCGGCCATCGAAGGGGATATGCGGATCGCGGGTGGCTTCGGTGCCTGTGGCGATCATGATCTTCTGGGCGGTGATGCGCTGTTCGCCCAAGCCATCCACCGATTCGAGCACCAGCGCGTTCGGACCGCTGAACCGCGCCCGGCCGGTGAACACTTCGACGCGGTTGCGCAGCAGTTGATGGCGCATCACGTCGATTTCGTGCCGGATCACCGATTCGACGCGTTGCAGCAAGTCCTGTATCGTGATGCGATGCTTGACGGCATAGGACAGGCCATAGAACTCGCGTTCACGGTAGCCCGACAGGTCGATTACGGCCTCGCGCAAGGTCTTGGAAGGGATCGTCCCGGTATTGACCGAAACGCCGCCCAGGACGCTCTTGCGCTCAATGACGGCTACCCGGCGGCCCAGTTTGGCGGCCTGGATTGCGGCCTTTTGTCCAGCAGGACCGGAACCGATGACAAGTAGATCGTAGTCGAAATTATGCTGAATGAAGCCCATCGCCACGCCGGCGCTAAGGTGCGCTCCGCCTCCGCCGTCCCATTGATTCTAGCAGCAGACTGCCACACCAGCGTCGCCAGCCTGCGGCGTCGCGGGGCCTAGCCTCGCGCGCCGCGGCGGAGTCTGGCCTATTCCTCGATTTCGACGCGCACCGGCTGCTCGATCAGCTTCGGCTCTTTGCCCTTGGTGAGCAGCATCAGTTTGTAGCGCACTCCGGCAACGACCTTGGCCGGAATCTTGCACTTGATCGTCGTGTCGGTCTGTTCGATCATCGCCGTCTTGATGTCCGTCGTGCCGTCGGTGAAATATAGCTCAGCCACGTTGGCTTTGCCTATGTTTTCGCCCGTGATGACAATGTCGGTGCCGACCTTTCCGCTTTGGGGCTCTACAGTGGTAAAGCGCGGGATGACTTCCTGGCCGGTGAGTAGCGGGGTCGCGATGAGTACGAGAAGTAGGGACGCGAGCATGAATTTGAAGGACAACCGCATCTGAAATTCCTCCCGTTACGATCCTAGGCAACCCGCGGACGGAATGCAAGCGGATTGAGTCCGGATTAGCGCGCCAGGGACGTCGAAAACGCCGCCTACTGGTTGCTGTCTTGCAGGTGGAGTCCCTTGTGGATGGCGTAGAGGGCCAGTTCCAGCCGGTCGCTGACGCCGAGTTTGTCGAAGATGTTGTGCAGATGGTTCTTCACCGTCTGTTCGCTGATGAACATCTTCTCAGCCATCTCCTTGTTCTTGTAGCCCTGGGCAACCAAGCCCACGATTTCGCGCTCGCGATTGCTCAGCGGCGAGCGTTCGCGCACCCGCCCGCCCGTCGAACCGGCCGTACCGCCGTCCAGCGGAGACGCAAACTGCCGCATGACGGCGGCTGTGGTGTTCGAATCGAGCCAGATCTCGCCGTTGTAGACCTTGCGGATGCTCTTGACAATGAGATCGGCCGAAGTCTGCTTCAGGACAATGCCCGAGCAGCCCAGTTTCATCGCCTGGACGAACTCGTTCTTGTCTTCCGATGCGGTCAGAATGATCACCCGCGCCTTGGACCCTGTGTGTTGAAGGGTCTGGAGGGCGCCGAGACCGTCCAGGTTCGGCATCCGCAAGTCGAGAAGAATGACGTCCGGGTGGGACTCGCCGGCCTTGTCAAGCAAGTCGCGGCCGTCACACGCTTCGCCCACCACGTCGATGTCGTCCTCGAGGAGCAGCAACTTGCGCAGGCCTTCGCGGACGATTGGGTGGTCGTCGGCGATCATCACTTTGATTTTGCGCGGCGCGGCGGCCGCGGTTTGTTCCTCTGGAGTCTGATCAGGAACTGGAATCGCCGGGTTAGCCATGATACTCCCTATGTCCTCGCTTCTGATTCTAGAGACAGTTCCAGTACCCGGCAATCTGAGGTAACACTTAGGTTCGTCGCCTGCTTTACCGTAAATAGTACTAAGCAGTTTCCCTACCTTCTCACTCAGACAGCCACCCGACGCGCTGCTCACCGCGGCAGTGACAAACGAGAAACCACCGCCGAGGCGACCGATTTCACCGCCGTTTCCGCCTGCCCGCCCTGAATACGTCCCGACCAGATCATCCGCCCGCTGTGGACGTCCGTCAACCGCGCCGTCCCCCCAAGCGCCGACCCGGCCACTGGCCATTCTCCGTCTATCATCACATCCACGCCCAGGATCCGGGCCGTCCAGTGGTCGGGGACCCTGATGAACCGGTAACGCCGGATCGTAGCCGGCGAGATAACTCGCAGGTGAGCGTCGGCGGCGAGTTCGGCGGCCAGAGCCTCGGAGAACCCCGCCGGCTCGCCCGGAAACGGCATGACGGCCAAGTCGGCCCGGCCGGCGTGTCCAGGCAGCCAACTGGATGGCCGGTAGAACTGCCAGTAAACAAATAAAAAGACGGCAGCGGCCGCGGCCATGACGGCTCCAGCCAGCAGCACTCGCCTCGGCAGACGGCCTTGCGCACTGGCGGCGGGGGCAGCGCCAGCCAGCCTGTACCCGCGCCTGGGCACGGTCTGGATATAGGTTTCCTCGCCCGGCGGCTCGCCTAAAGCCTTGCGCAACTGGGAGATATTGCGCGCCAACCCGGTCTCCTCAACCATCGTGTCCGGCCAGACGAACCTCATGAGGTCGGCCTTGTCGACAACTTCGCCTCGGCGTAGGGCCAGTGCATGAAGCGTCTCCATCGTCTTAGGCTGGAGATCCATGGGTTCGCCACCCTTGTATAGCTGTTTGCGGTCCAGGTCGTACACGAACGGCCCGAAGCGAATTTGCCGAGTGGACTCCGGCGGCTCTGTCATCTCGAAACCGCCCTTCCTTCCTTTGCGGCTGGCGCATCGGCGTCGCGAGCCGGACAATCCAGGGACCGGCAGGGGCTATGATTGAATCCGAGTATCGCCCGCATGATTTTTCGTACTGCCGTTCTCATTCTTACTCTTATAGCGGCGTTGGGGGCGCAGGACAAGCTGTCTCTGCCGGCCGCGATCGAAGCCGCGCTCGGCGCTCATCCCGACATCGCCGCCGCCCGGGCCCGCGTGGACTACGCGCGCGGCACTCGCCGCCAAGCCGGACTCACACTCAACCCGCACCTGGTCTTGCAGGCGGAGAACCTCCGCCGGTCCACCACGGGCAACCCCTTTAGCTATTCCCAGCAGGCTGACACCTTTGCCTACATCCAACAGCAATTCGAAGCGGGTGGCAAACGCACCCGGCGCGTCGAAGCCGCCGACGCGGCCATGGCGGCCCTGAATCATGACCTGGCCATGATGCGTCTGGATGTCGCTGCACGGGTGAAGGATGCCTACTGGGCCGCCGCGGGCGTTCAACAGGCCTTTGAACTATTGGAGACCAACCAGAAGACTTTTCAGCAGATCGTCGAATACCACGAGATCCGGGTCCGCGAAGGGGCAATGGCCGAATCCGACCTGTTGCGTGTCCGATTGGAGGCAGATCGTATCGCCTTGGCAGCCAACCAGGCCCGGCTCGACGCCCAGCGCGCCCGGATCCAACTGTTCCGCGCCATGGGCCAATCCACGTTTCCCGAGGTAGCCCTGATCACCTCCATCGCTCTGACCGACGATCCGCTCATCACACCCGATATTGCCACGTCCTTGGAGCGCCGACCCGACGTGCTCGCAGCGCGCGCCAACGTCGAGGCCGCCCGCGCCGGGCTTCGCCTCCAGCGCGCCAACGCCCGGACTGACTACTCTCTGCTTTTCGGCTATAAACGGACCGAGGGGTACAACACTGTGATGGGCGGCGTGCAATGGGAATTGCCCTGGCGCAATCGTAACCAGGGCAACATTGAATCGGCCTCCGCGTCGATTCACGAAGCCGAAGCGAGACTGGCCGCCACGGAGGCCACCGCCCGCGCCGAGATCGAAGCGGCCAATTCCGAATACCTGATCCGCCGGCGCCAGGTCCACGATTTCATCGATCACTTCCGCCAGCAGGCCAGCGATACGTCGCGCATTGCCCAGGCCGCTTACAGGCTCGGCGGTGCGGACCTGTTGCGCCTGCTCGATGCCGAGCGGCTTCGCATCGAGATTGAAATCCTCTCCGTGCAGTCGGCCGCGCAATACCGTCAGAGCAAGGCGGCGCTGGAATCCGCCATGGGAATCATCCAATGAAGCATCGCCTATCCTTCGCGGCAATCCTGCTGGCGCTCGCCGCGTGCAGCAAGACTCCAGAAACACCTGCGCCTGCCTCGTCCGCCGGTCCTGCGCCGAAGCTGGCATCCACTGTCACCCTCGACGCCAAGGCGCTTGAGGAGGCCAGGATCGAGATCGTGGACGCATCCCAGCGCTCGATCCCGGTGCCGATCCCCGCCTCCGGACGGCTGGCCACGAACGAGAACACTACCTGGCGCGTCGGCGCGGTCACGGACGGCCGTATCATCAGCGTCGAGGTGAAAGTCGGCGACCGGGTGACGAAAGGCCAAATCCTGGCGAGAATGCACTCGCACGACATACACGAATCGCGCGCCGCTTACCGCCGTGCCGTCGGCGAAGTGACCCGTCTGCGGTCCAACGTCGAATACGCCAAACGAACTCGCGACCGCACGCGCCGCCTTTACGAGATGAAGGCGTCCAGCCTCGAACAGGTCGACATGGCCGAGAATGCTCTCAAGAACGAGCAGGCCGCGCTCGAAAATGCCCAGATTGAAGAGAGCCGGACACGGTTGCACCTTACCGAATTCCTGCAGATTCCGGTGAATGGGCCGCCCGACCACGAAGCATCCGCAGATCCGGAAGTCCACATCGAAGACCTGATTCCGATCCGGTCGCCAGCCGCAGGCATCATCCTTTCACGTTCAGTGACCCCTGGAGCGGTGGTCACTGCGTCCTCCGACATGTTCACAGTGTGTGACCTCTCAACAATCTGGGTGATGGCCGCGTTCCAGGAAGAGCACTTGTCGCGCCTGCGTCCGGGCATGGGGGCGCATGTCTCGGTACAGGCCTATCCGGGCCGTACTTTCAACGGCAAGCTTGTCAAGATCGACGAGAAGCTCGATCCCGAGACGCGTACCGTCTCCGCCCGCATCGAAATCGAAAACCGCTCCGGACTCCTCAAGCCCGAAATGTACGCCACTGTGGAACTCGACTCCGGCGGCAGTGAACCCGGCGTCTTCGTCCCGCAGGACGCCGTCCAGGATGTCAATGGGCAAGCCACCGTGTTCATCGCCAGGTCCGATAACGAATTCAGTCCGGCGCCCGTCGTCACCGGCCGCTCCTACCAGGGACTGGTCGAGATCTCCAGCGGGCTCAAAGGGGGCGAGCGCGTGGTGGCGCGCGGCAGCTTCATCCTGAAATCCCAGTTCCTGCGCGCCTCGCTGGCCGAGGAAGAATAGCCTCCGCCATGATCGAGCGCATCATCAACTACCATCTGCGCAACCGCTGGGTTGTCCTGGTCGGATTGACTGTCCTCATTGCTGTCGGACTGCGCACGATGCTGACGATCCCGGTCGACGCCTTCCCCGACCTGACCAACAATCAGGTGGTCGTGCTCACCGAATGCCCGTCGATGGCGCCGGTGGAGGTGGAGCAGCTTGTCACCTTCCCCATCGAATCCGCGTTGATGGGAATGCCGGGGGCGCAGAGTATCCGGTCGATCTCAAAGCTCGGCCTGTCGATGGTCACCATCATCTTTGACGACGACGTGAACACCTGGTTCGCTCGGCAGTTGGTCAATGAGCGGCTGGTCGAGGTCCGCGGCCGCCTGCCTGAGGGGCTCGACCCGATCCTGGGTCCGATGGCGACCGCTTTCGGCGAGGTCTATCAGTACACGGTCGAGGGCGGCGGACTATCCCCCATGGATCTCAAAACCCTGCACGACTGGCAGATCCGCCATGCGCTGCGCACCGTGGCCGGCGTCAACGAAGTCAACTCGTGGGGCGGCGAAACCAAGCAATACGTCATCGAAACCGATCCCGCCCTCTTGCAGCGCTACGGGCTGACGCTACGCGACGTCTTCGACCGCGTCCGTGAAAACAACGCCAACTTCGGCGGCGGCTTCATCGAGCATTCGATGGAACAATACACGGTGCGCGGCATTGGCCGTACGGCATCGGTCGACGATCTGTCGCGCATTGTCATGCGGTCACGGGCCGGCACTCCGGTCCTGTTGCGCGACCTAGGCACAATCCGCCTTGGGGCGTTGCCGCGCCAGGGCGCCACCACGCGCGACGGCAAGGGCGAGACGGTCTCCGGCATGACCATCATGCTGAAAGGTGAAAACGGCAAACGGGTCATTGAGCGGGTGAAGGCTAAGATCGCCACAATCCAATTGCCGCAGGGCGTGCGCATCAACCCTTTCTATGACCAGTCGTCGGTGATTGATGGCACGGTGGGCACGGTCCGCATGGCGCTCATCGAGGGCGGCGTCCTTGTGCTGGTGATCCTGTTTCTCTTCCTTGGCAATGTCAGGGCGGCTTTGGTCGTGGTGTCGGTAATCCCGCTTTCGATGCTGTTCGGCTTCATGGGCATGGCTTTGTTCGGTGTGTCGGCGAACCTGATGAGCCTGGGCGCGATCGACTTCGGCATGATCGTCGACGGCAGCGTCGTGATGGTGGAAAATTCCGTCCACCGGTTGCGTCGGAAACCCGGCGAGCCACAGTTCGATCCCATCGAGCGGATCCGCAGTGCATCGCATGAAGTGGCGCGTCCGATCGTCTTCGCCGTCGCCATCATCATCGCCGTTTATCTGCCGGTGTTCTTCCTGGAAGGGCTCGAGGGACGCATGTTCCGGCCAATGGCGATTGCCGTCTGCTCGGCCCTGTTGGGCTCGCTGATCCTGGCCTTGACCGTTGTACCCGCCGCGACATCGGTCTTCATGCGCCGCGCCGGGTCCGACTTCTCCGACCGCTGGTTCAGTGCGCTGCAACGGTTCTACGAGCGTGTGCTTGCCTGGGCGCTCGGCCAGGGCAAGCTGCTGGTGGGCACGAGCCTGGCCGTGCTCGTCGTCTCGATCGGCTCGCTCGCGTTCATCGGCACCGAATTCATGGCCAGACTCGACGAAGGCTCGATCCTGATCGAAAGCCGCAAGCTGCCGGGCATCTCGCTGACCGAGTCCGCCGTCATCAGCACTCGCATTGAGAAGATCATTCTCCAGTTCCCCGAGGTCACCAGCGTCGTCACCCGTATCGGCCGCCCCGACGTGGCCACCGAGGCGATGGGCATCAACCAGGGCGACATCTACGTCCTGCTGAAGCCGCGCGACCAATGGACGCGATTCTCCAGTAAGGTGCAGTTGATCGACGCGCTATCCAAGTCTCTCGATCGGGTTCCCGGCGTCAGTTTCAACTTCACCCAGCCGATGGCCATGCGCCTGGACGAAACCATCTCCGGCATCAAGGCCGACGTTGCCATCAAGATCTTCGGCGAGGATCCGGCCGTGCTGGATCAGTTGGCCGAGCGCGCCTTGCGCGTCGTCAACGCAGTGCCTGGATCAGCGGATGCCCAGATGGAAATCGTGTCGGGCGTGGCCGAGTTGCGCGTCGACGTTGACCGCGACAAACTGGCCCGCTACGGATTGAACGTCAGCGACGTGCGCGATCTGATGGATGTCGCCATCGGCGGCAAAACGGTCTCGGAGATGATCGAGGGTCAGCGCCGCTTCGCCATCGTCGTGCGCCTGCCCGAGCGCTTCCGATCGGGCGATGAGGCCATCCGCCAGCTCCAACTATCGGCCCCGGGCGGCGAACGAGTGCCCTTGGGCCAGGTGGCCCACGTCTGGGTCGCGCGCGGGCCCGAAGTCGTATCCCGTGAAGACGGCCAGCGCCGCATCGTGGTGCAGTCCAACGTCCGTGGACGCGACCTGGGTTCGTTTGTGAATGAGGCTCGCCAGCGGCTGAACGCCCAGGTGGCGCTGCCGCCGGGCTATTCGATCGAATGGGGCGGCCAGTTTGAAAATCAGGAACGTGCCACAAAACGTCTGGCAGTGGTCGTGCCGGCATCGATCCTCATCATCTTTGGACTGCTGTTCGCTACTTTCGGTTCAGTCCGCTGCGCACTGCTGATCCTGCTGAACGTTCCGTTCGCCATGGTCGGTGGCATCGGGATGCTTTGGCTGCGCGGGCTGAATCTGAGCCTTTCCGCCTCCATCGGCTTCATCGCATTGTTTGGCGTCGCCGTGTTGAACGGCATCGTGATGGTGAGCTACATTCGCAACCTGGAGCACCGCGGAATGCCGGTACAGGAAGCGATTCTGAAGGGCGCTTCGGCTCGCCTGCGCCCAGTGCTGATGACCGCTCTGGTGGCCAGTTTTGGGTTTGTGCCCATGGCCTTGTCCACTTCGATCGGCTCGGAGGTCCAGCGCCCGCTGGCGTCGGTCGTCATCGGCGGACTCGTGACTTCCACCGGGCTGACGCTCATCTTGCTGCCGCTGCTGTACCCCTGGTTCACACCTAGGCCAACCGAGGACGACATCTAGCCCTCCATCCATGATCAAGACCGTTTGTGACTCCCGTTAGATCTTCCGGATCGACTGCGGGGTCAGGACCGGTTATCCCTGAACTGATTGACATCAAACATCTTATTCGTTTGGTCGAAGGAGGCGGCAGCGGGCAGGAACGTCAGCGGTATCGACTGTGCATAAGCGCGGCTAATTCAAATCCAGGCCGTCGCCGAGGGCGGCGTAGCCGGGAATCGACACTGGAAGCCGCCCGCGCACCTTCGTTTGGCCGAGCAGCGCGTCCAGGACGGCGGCTTCCGATGGCGAACATGTGGAGAAGGCAGCCATGTACGCTTTCACCCCAGGAAATGCACGCAAAAGGTACGGATTGCCGAACGAAACGTAGGCCACCGGCTTCGAGGTCGCGAGCAACCGCTTCATGAACGCCGGATAGCCTCCGGCAAGCGCCACGTTGCCACGATACGCCGATGCGGTCACCCAACTCGCGACGACGGCCGTTTCGCAGACGCCGGCCGCGTCCGCCGCGGCAGTCAATTCCGCCGCCGGCAGATCGGGGTCGAGCAATTGAACGCGGGCGCCGGGTGCGCGGCGGCGGATCTCGACCGACAGATCCCGGCCAACCGTCGAGAAACGGCTTCCCGAGAGCAGATAGAAGCAAGCTCTGGAAGGGTCACGCAACGGCAGCAGAGCGCCCTCGTTGCGCACCAGAGTCAGCGCGGCGCGTGCGGCTTTGGCTGCGAGCGCTTGGTCCTCAGGCGTGTTCAGGCCGTCGGCCAGCTTTTCCAGGTCCGCATAGCGATGGCCCTCGATGCGCAGCCGCGCTTTCGCTTCAAGGACCCGCAACACGCTCTCATCCAGGCGCTCGCGGCTGATGCGGCCCGATTTCACCGCTTCCACGACGCCCTCCACAGCCTTCTCCGGATCGGCCGGGATCAGCAGAATGTCGGCGCCGGCCAGCAGACTGCGCACGGCGGCTTCGCCGGGAGCAAACTGCTTGGTCAGCCCCTGCATATCCATGGCATCGGTGCTGATGATGCCCTTGAAGCCGAGTTCGCCGCGCAGCAGACCGGTGAGAATCGCCGGCGACACTGTGGCAGGGATCTGGTCCTTCTCCAACGCAGGCACCGCCAGATGGGCCGTCATCACCGCATCCACGCCGGCCTGGATGGCTGCACGGAACGGCACGAGTTCCACCGAGTCGAGCCGTTCACGGGATGCGCCAACGACACCCAGGCCGATATGCGAATCGGTCGCCGTGTCCCCATGGCCGGGGAAGTGTTTCACCGTAGTAAGAACGAGTGCGCCCGCCTCCGAACGGGCGCCCTCGATGAAGGCCGTGACGTGTCTAGCCGTCGCGGCCGGCTCCTCGCCAAACGAGCGAATGTTAATGATCGGGTTGTCCGGATTATTGTTGACGTCGGCCACCGGCGCGTAGACCCAGTGCACACCTAAGGCACGCGCCTCGCGGGCGGTCGCCGCGCCCCAGGCGCGCGTCAGCGCCAGATCACCGGCGGCGCCGAAGGCCATGGCGTGGGGAAACTCCGTGGTGTCCGCCAGCCGCATCGAGGAGCCGCGTTCGAAGTCGCCGCCAACCAGCAGCGGCAGCTTCGACAGGCGCTGCATGCGATTCAGGAAGGTGGCCACGTCGTGCGAACGCGCCTTTTCCACTGCGCCGGCGCGGACGCGGTTCAACAGGATCAGCCCGCCAATCCTTGTCTCGCTCACCAGACGCTTGTACTTGTCATAGCCGGCGCTGCGTGAGTTGAAATCATCACCATAGAACGGCACGATCACAAGCTGAGCGGCCTTCTCCCTCAACGTAAGCTGTTTGAACCAGGCCTTGGCCCGAGCCGCCGGCTTAACCGCCGGAGCCGCCGTCAGTGCGATGGCCAGGAATGGAATGAGGAATCGCATCAGGCAGTGCTGGCTGCCCGGCGGCCCTTCGGCGCCGGAGCGGCGGGTTTGGGCCCTTTCCTGCGGACTGCGCCGCTCAGGTGGCGGTTCACAGCTCGCACCAGATGGGCGACTTCATTGGCGCTCTTCATGATGACCACGTCGGCGCCCGTGTTGCTCTCCGTCAATCCAAGCGCATCGACGAATCCCGACAGGAGAATGATGGGCACGGACGCCTCAATCAATCTGATCTGCCAAATCAAATCGACCCCGGATTGTTCAGGCATTTTGTAGTCGGTAATCACTAATCCGAACTCTTCACCCGTATGGGCGGAGGCGGCAAAGAGCTCTACCGCCTGCTTCGGGCACGCAACACCTGTAGTTGAGTAGCCAAGCTCTTCCAGCACGCTGCGGCGCGCCGCGAGGCCGGACCGGTTGTCATCGACAAGCAGGATTCGCGGAGCGGGTTTTGGGTTGGCCGTCCTTCTCAAACTCATGAGCGAAACGCAAAGGTAGCAGAGCCGAAAATGGCGTGTCAATACCGTTGTAATGCGCTCATGGACGGGCACATCGAGTTCTTGACTTCAACGCCTGACGGGTGTATGCCTCCGCTATTCGACCGAGCGCGGAGCGTTGTAGCCTGTCTTGGCGACCACGGTGTACTTCATCGGCTTGCCCTTCTCGTCGGTGATTCTCAGCGGATCGCCGGAAGGCGCGACCAGGTCCACCTTAATCTTCCGGTACTTGCCGTCGCGGGCAATATTAGTAGGGCTGTAGGAGAGCGTGTACGTGTTGCGCAGCGCTTCCGAGATCTGGCGGAAGATGCCGCCGTACTCGCCCAGGAAGCGCGGGAACCAGGATTGTCCGCCGGTCTCCTTGGCGAATGTGCGCAGTTGGTTGTCGGCCTGCAGGAAGTCCAGACGGGCGATTGAACCCATGGCGCCGCGCGAATCGTAGTATTCACGCAAGGCCTGGAGCGTGCCCATCGCGTAGATTGGGACTCCGGCGGTCTGAAGCTTGCGGCGCGTCTGGTCAAATGTGATCTTCGAAAATGTATCCATGCCTGAGCCGATGTAGAAGATCGCCTTACGGCCTTCAATGGCGGCCATGCGGTCGGCGACATCCGTCAGCGCATCATACAAGTTGGATTCGGAGAAGCCGGGGATGCGCAGACGCGCCAGTGCTTCCTGTGTATCACGCCGGTCAGTGGAGAAGTCAGAGAGAATCTCCGGGCGAAGATCAAAAGCGACCACAGCGACAGTATCTTCGGGTTTCAGCGTTTCCAGGAAGCTGTAGCAGGCGGTGAGGGTCTCCTGCCAGCCCCATGACCAGTACTGCTGGTAGAGGTTCGAGAATTCGATCACCATGGCGATGGTCATCGGCGACTCCCCTGTGCTGAAGCCGGTGAGCTTCTGCGGGACTCCATCTTCGAGTACGCGGAAGTTGCCAGCGGGGATGCCCGGGATGAAGCGGCCCCTGTTGTCGAGCACGCCGACATCAACGGTGACCGCGAGCGTGTCGGCGCGGAACGTCGGCGCCTGGGGATCCGCCTGGCCCTGCTCGGCTTTGCGCATCTGGGAGGGGATCTTAGGCTGTTCGGCGGCGGGAGGGGCCTCGCCCTGCTTCGGGCGGGGCTTCGCGACGGCATCGCCTGACTCTTTCTTCGGACCCTGCTGCGCGACGGCGGCGCCGCCGAACAAGACGATGCCGAAGGCGGCAAGCAGGGCGATGCGTACGGGATTGCTCATGCGAAGTCCTCCCCTATCCGGATTGAGTCCATGATACCCGATCCATTAGGATCAGACGGCAAAATAGGCAAAGGGGTTGCAGGAGGAGGGCAAGGCCACACCGGAATCGGCTACAATACAGACTGTAAGGGAACGCGCCCGTAGCTCAGCTGGATAGAGCGTTTGCCTCCGGAGCAAAAGGCCGTTGGTTCGAATCCAACCGGGCGTACCACCCCTCTTTAGACACCCCTGCCCCGCGATGAAACTGAAGGTGCGCCTGGCGCATCTTTCGGTATTGAGACAGAGTTGTCGTACGCTCCGCCAAGCGGGCGCCGCGGCGACTACTAATTCATTCATCAACCATGCCTTCAACGTCTTGTCCAGCCGCCGCTGTGCTGATAGCCGCGCTGATATCCCCAAGCCTGGCGATGCAGCAGGACCCGCAGCCCGCAGCCCAATATGGCGAACCGTGGATCAAGAAAGACGCCGGCAAGGGAATTGATTGGGGAGGGCTGGTCCGGTCGAGCTTCCTGTTCCTGGGGGTCGAGCACGGCTTCCGCATCGCGACCGAACCGGGCACGCGTGACGGCCTGAGGCAGCCATTCCTGAGCGGCTACGCGGATTCGCTGTCGAGCCTGCGCGGATGGTCCGACGGCGATCCGTTCATCGTGAACTACATCGGCCATCCGATACAAGGCGCTGTCTCGGGCTTCATTTGGGCCAACCACGACCGTTCCTACCGGACCGTTGAGTTCGGCGACGGATCGGTCTATTGGAAGAGCCGGCTGCGTGCGGCGGCGTTTTCGGCCGTTTACAGCGCGCAGTTCGAGGTGGGACCGTTCAGCGAGGCCTCAATCGGGCAAGTCCAGAAGTATTACCCCCAGCAAGGCTTCGTGGATCATGCGGTGACGCCTGTGATCGGCACGGCCTGGATGGTGGCCGAGGACGCGCTGGACAAGTACGTCATCAAGACGCTCGAACGGCGGATCAACAACCCGGTCGCACTAATGTTTATCCGTGGCGGCTTGAATCCGGCGCGCTCGTTCGGCAATGTGATGAGCTTCCGGGTCCCATGGGCTAGAGACACGAGACCGGGCGTCTACTCGGGCAAGCTGAAGGACTTCCTCGACGCCGAACAGCGCGGTTTGATCGACAGGCCACTGCCGGATGCCAGGACCGACCGGACCGGGGACTTTGGCAATGCAGTTGCAGAGATCTCCATGCACTACCGGCCGATTTTTTACAATTTCGACGGCCGCCGCGTGGCCTGCCATGGCGGTGGCGGCGAAGTGGCAGTGCGCGTGAAGGCGGACTGGCAGATGCTACTGGACGTTTCCGGATGCAACCTGACGGGGCTTGATAGAGGCTGGACTGGGGACACACTGACCTATTTGACCGGTCCGCGGTGGACGCCGCGGGCAAGCGACCGGTGGAGCCCGTATCTCCAGACGCAGATCGGCGGCATGGAGGCGACCAAGGAAACTGGGCGCCACGGCACCGGGGAGAACAGCACAGCGACGCAGTTGCAGAA
>Ga0116171_10003679_pt1 | contig 14092 bp, 11 predicted proteins | sample AD_JPNHW2_MetaG_FD_89798 | JGI IMG/M metagenome (GOLD analysis project Ga0116171, IMG submission 89798) | Active sludge microbial communities of municipal wastewater-treating anaerobic digesters from Japan - AD_JPNHW2_MetaG | ecosystem: Engineered > Bioreactor > Anaerobic > Digestate | place...
CATCAAGAATAACCGGGAACACATCTTCACCAGCCTTGCCGGTCGGTCTGATCATCTTGATAATGCTTATGTCATCAGGCGAATAGACGGTCGATAGCCCCGAAAAATCAATTTCGGGTGCCCGGTTGGCGATAACCTTCGCCATCGCCTGACCGTAGCAGAAAAAGTCGGGTTCCACCGATTCAACACACAGAAAAGCATCAACCATTGCAGGGAAATCAAGCATCAGGCGCCGGGCAAGCGCCGCTTTAATAAATTCTCGACTGCAGAATGCCCATTTTTCAGGAATGTTGAACAGCAGCCAGAACCCCTGGCGAGCCTGAGGCGCCGCTGGTCGCAGCCTACCTGAGGTTTCGGGGCCCATACGCGTTAACCTGGCAATCTCTTCAGGAGCAGCGCAGGCGCCGCACCCCGAACAACGCCCGTCACCCCATGGCGTTGCCAGACAGGCCCTGATTTGCTGACCCTTTTCAAGATTCTGCCAGGTCTGCCAGAGAAAGTTTTTGCTGATACCGGTGTCCACGTTGTCCCAGGGCATAACCGTCTGAAGGTTGCGCGGCCGGTCAATCAGCGAAACCAGACCGGCCTTCCTCAGCGCTGCACGCCAATATTCAAGCACCTTGCCGCTCACCGAACCGCGATAGCGAAAACCCCGGCTGATCGAGGCCTCAACCAGCAAAGATGTATGCCGGCGATCAGCGAAGGCAATGTATTCTGATACCATCGCGTCTTCAGGCCCACTGCTGATTCTAGCTTCAAAGCCGCTGTCAGCAACAATCGCGACAAGAGTGTTCAGCAATTTTTTCAACGCTGGTTCACCACCGCGCACAGCTGCATACTGCATCGGTGTCTGCGGTGCCCGAAAAAGGGTGGCAAAAGAAAAAGTCAGGCGTGGCCGGCTGTTGGTGGCATTACACCTCGTTTTGACCATCTCAAGAAAAGCTTTAAATTCATCAAGATCAGCCTGCTGCTCGTAGCCAGTCACAATCAAAAAAACCTTCATTTGCCGCATATTGCGCTGCAAGAGCAGGTCAAACCCAGACAGAATGGTCTTTTCGTCAAGATTTTTCTGCAACATGGCACGCAAACGTTCGCTAATGCCTTCCATGGCACAGGTATAGGTGCGCTTGCCCGCTTCGAACTGCATGTCAAGTAACTCAGGGGAGTTTACCACCGCATCAAAGCGCTGACTTTTGATCGCTACCCTCTCAAACATAGTGCCAAGGCGCTCAACCAGAAAATAGATATCTGAACAGGTATTGGCATTGAAAGTCATCAGCGAGATTTCATGCAGACCCATACTCGCTTTAAGCGAACGGGCAGCCGCCATAACCTTATCGGCAGCATTCTCGCGATAAGGCTTCTGCTCCCAGGATTCCTTGCAGAACGAGCAAAATGACGGGCAACCAGCCGAGACAATCACATGCGAGGTGCCTGACCCATCGTAGAGCAACGGCCCGCCGGTAAAAGTCTCTGAACCCTGACGACAGGCACTTTTGCTGACCATGATCGGTGTGACTGTGCCGGCCCGCGCTTCAAGTCGTTCCAGATTGCCGACGGCATCGTAGGTCTCGCTGAAAACTTCGGGGTCAAAAAAACCGCTTACCCCCTGCCGCAAAAGCGCCAGAAGCTCTGATCGGCCAGATTCCTTATGGTCACGCACCAGCTCGATCGTTCTGGCCATGACCCCTTCGCCATCACCCATAATCACAGCATCAACAAGACCGGCATCACCATTGTCTGCAACCGAACCGTGCAGAATCGCGTGCACCGATGAGTTACTGCCCCCGAGAATAACAAGCGGACTGCCTGCGACAGCTCTCGCCTGGCGGGTGAGCGGCAAACCAGCATTATGCAGCATTGCTGGCAGGTTGATCAGTTCCTGTAATACTGAATTGCTGATCGCAACAATATCGAAAGCCGCGGCTGGCATCTTGCTGCCAGTGCCTGTCAACAAGGGCACCCGCCCGGCCAGCATCAACTTCTCGTCAGCTTCGGGCGGCAGAAAAGCCAGATCAACGTAGCATCCGGGCACCGCTGCTGCCATCTGATAAAGATAAGAATGGGTGATGCCGGCCGCCACTTCGCTGTATTCAGAAAGCCTGACAATCAGAACCCTGACCCTGGCGCTGTCGAAAAAAGCCGGGTCGAGGGTATTCGGCTCGCCACCGGCGAACCATTGGCCGTTGCCACTCATCAGATGGCGGTTGGCAGCGAACCATGCACGCAGGCGCTCTGCTTCGGCGGTGAAGTTCCTGGCAGCGGCTGGCAAAATGATCAGCCCTTGCGGAAGCCAAGCCAGAAACCAACTATAAAAGAGCCGGCAAACGGCAGATTATAGGTAAGAATCGACATCAGGCCACTCGCCGAATCTTCAAGGCTTTCGCCGGGAACAGCACTTTTGATGCGTGCCCAGTCGATATAGATGTAGTTCTTGAATGCCAGCACCTGAAGCGAGATGAAGGCAACTCCGATGATCAATGCCAGCATCTTGGCAACTTTTTTAAGGGTATAACCGACCGCCCAGCCGGCGACACCACCGCCACCGAGTGTCGCGATCATAAACTTAATATCGGGGGGCAGGCCGCCTGGAATCGGTTCTGCACCAGGCACGGCCGTGGCACTCGCCAGACCCTGCGCATCAAGAAGGTCGGGAAAAAGAAAAACCACCGACGCGAGCACCAGCAACCGTAGCAACGGCCGAGTTATGCGCTGATTAAATGAGAGTGACATGGTGAATTACCTTAAATGACAGCCGAGGGTCTGAATCAGTTCGCAGCCTGAACCGGAGCAATCAGGCCGGCAACATTTTTAACCTGATAGATGCCATCGCCGGTAGCGACCCAAAGATCGCCATTCAACCAGCCAAGACCAGTTACACCGACTTTGGCCACGGCAGGCATAAGAGCGGCAACATCGAGCCATTCGCTGCCGCGTAGCACTGCAAGGCCCTTGTCGGTGCCGACAAACAGCATTTCGCCGTTGCTGCTGGCGGCCAGGGCGTTGATAACATTGCCAGGCAAAGGGCTGTTGCCCGGAACCAGGTCTTCAACAATCTGCCCGGCACGCTGCACCCAGTCACGATGCTGCGCCATGTAGACGTTCCAGGTGTTGCCCATGTCGGTAACGGCAAGACCACTGGTAGTGCCAATTGCCAGCATATTTTGCATCGGCAGAATTACCTTGATGTTATTACCAGGCAGGCGGCAATTCGAAGGGCTGGCAGGAACATCGATAAGCGACGAACCCATAACCGACTTGGCAGGGCCTGTGTAATTCTGAAACATTCCCGAGGCCAGGCGAGCCATTCCGGCACGGGTGCCAGCCCAGAGCTGGCCCTGAGCGTCGAACATCACCTGTGTGACTTCATCCATTACAAGACCGGCGTTGTCTTTGCCCATAGCGGTAGGCTCGCCACCGTTTGAATAAACAACACCACGGGCAGTTGCCACTGCGAGTTCACTACCCTTGCCGATTACCGAGCGGGCACGCCCACCGGTGAAAACCGAAGCCCAGTTGTGGCCGTCAAAACGGCAGGCGCCGTTGTCGGTTGCGATCCAGAGAACGTTTTCGTAGACCTTGAGGTCTTCGATAATGTCTGAGCCAAGCACATTGGTATTTTTGCGCTGAAAAATCTGCCAGTTTACGCCATCAAAAGTGAACAGCCCCTTCTGGGAGCCTGCCCAGACCTTATTGGCAAAAACCACAAGCGAGGTTATCGCTTCTTCGGGCAGTCCTTTAGTCTTATTGAAATGTTCGACCACGAGCCGGGTCGGAGCAGCAGGCGTTTTCGGAGCGCCACAACCCGTGAACATCAACAGAAACGAAAGAAAAAGTGTCGTTAACAGCAGATTCCTGGCACGCATTCTGTTCTCCTCTGGTTACTTCTGATAGACCCGCATCAGGTTTTTGATTTCGATGGTTCCTGACGAAACGCTGGTTCTGTGAGTGGTTCCATGCAATACAACGCGGGTTCCGGTCATTTCTTTCAGCTTTTCTGTCCAGGTGTCGCTGACGATTTCCAGGCCATGATCTTTTTTTCCAAGCCGGTCTTCTTTGATATATACCTTGTCTTTCAACAACAGCACACTGCCACGCACCGTTTCTTCCTGTGTCCAGACCTTTGGCGCTTCTTTCGGTTTCTTTTCTTTGCGATTGCGACCCTTTTTGCTGGCCTTGCGTTCTTCTTCAGGCAAATATTCGTTGGCATTCCGAACCTTTTTGACTGACTGCGCTGTCCAGAGCAATACCGTGGGCATCGTCTTCTTAACGTGCTCAGACTTGTCATCTTCAGTCTTGAGTTCGTATTCAGTGGCCATGTTGCCGATCAGCGCCGCTTCAATTACGCTACCGTAAGAAATCTGCGGCCGATCACGGCGCCGGCTCTTATCGCGAAATTCGCGCGGCAGATCGAAGCTGACCCAACTGCCGGTCGCAAGAGGCAGTTCCTGGGTATCAGAGCCAAGAATATGCAGAATTTTGAGGCTGACGCGGTCGCGATAAATCGATTCAACCTTGCCGACTGCCGTGAATTCAACCACTGAAGCTTCAGAATATAGTGCGGACCCGATAAAAAATACAAAAATGCTGGCCAGCACTGAGAGTAATAGCCACTGGCGGGCTCCGGGAATCTTGGACATTGAATTCTCCTGCAACAGGTTTATAGGATTTGCAAAATGTATACCACATCTTACCAGACTAAGCAAAAATAACCAACGACCGGCAAACTTGAATTCGCATGGCCGATGCATTAACATGCCATCAACTCATAATTTGGCGGGGGCTTTGATGCTACGGTCGGTTCTGCTCGGCCTGACAACTTTTTTTTTCATCTTCGGCTGGAAAGCCTGCCCGCTTGCCGATCTGATTCTTCTGGTCTCGCTGGGCCTCATTGTCGCCAGCCTCATCAAAGGCCAGCTTTTCGCTGACCCGGTAATAATACGGGTCATCACCTGGCTGGGACTGCTGAGCATCTATGCAACCGCAGTCGTGCTGTTGAACGGCCTGCTCGACACCCAGATTGCCATGCGTTCGCTGCGTGCCCTGATCAATTTTCTCGGCAGCCTGGCCCTGGTGAATCTTTATCAGCACCATGCCGGCAAAGAATTCAGCAGTAGATTGCTCCGCGATATCTACCTCGCGCTTGTTGGCCACGCCGCCCTGATGATCGCCATGTTCAAGAACGAAACACTGCGCAAAACAATCTACCAGCTGACCGATGCCAATGCTTACGTTAACCTCGGCACCTCTTTTCTCGATGGATACCGAATTACCGGCCTTACCTACGGGCTGTCACAGACCTCGGTGCTGCAAATGCTCGGCCTGCTGCTGCTGCCGGCCGTAATGCGCAACACCCCTCGAACAATCGGGCGCTTGCTGCTGCTTGCCGGGGCACCACTGCTGATTATTTCCATTCTGATCAGCGGCCGAAGCGGGCTGCTCATGGGGCTGATCATGGTTCCGATCTGCTTGTTCACCTTGTTATGGCCAGACGATAAGCCACTCAGGCCGTCAATGGTTCTGGTAACAAGTCTTAAACTGTTGCTGGCAATCGTTTTGATCGCAGCCCTCACCCTCTGTATTACCTTCAAACTGCCTGAAAGATTTTATGCCTATTCGCTCAGCCAGGCCGGCGAAATAACCGAGGGAGCTACTCTGCAAGGCCCGACTGTTGATGTTATGGCTGATATGTATTTCTTGCCGACCCGCAACTGGGAACTGCTTTTTGGCTCATCAAACCTCGGCCGCGGCAGCCTCGAAAATATTCCTTCCGATGTCGGCTGGGTCAAGACCATTTTTGCCATCGGCCTGACCGGAACCCTTCTGATGCTCGCTCCCTACCTGATAGCCATCAGAGTTGCGTTGCAGACCCGTCACCATGATTTTTATCTCGCAGCCGCTGCCACGATGGTCTTTTGTTCGGCAATTGCCCTCAACACCAAAGAACTGGCACTTCTGACCCGCAACCAGTGGTCAGTTCATAGTCTGCTTCTGGTTACTCTCTGTCTGATGCAGCAACGGAAAGGCGCAACCACCGGGCATGCGTGAAAAAATTCTGGCAAATGTAGGCCGACTGCTGTGCGGCAGCAGTATCAGCGCCCTGATGACCTTTGCCGCCGCCGCCCTGACCGCCAGAACCATCGGCACCAGCAACTTTGGGATTCTGGTGTTTATTCAGGCTTTCGCACTGATCATCGCCCAGCTTCCAGGTTTCAACACATGGCAGGCCATCATCACCTTCGGAAGTCGCGCCCGCCAGCAGAACGATAATGCCGCACTCTGCCAGATAATCAAAATTTCGCTGCTGCTCGATCTTGTCAGCGGACTGCTCGCCTTCGCGGCAGCCATGATTCTCGCCGGGCCGCTTACCAGGCTTCTCGGCTGGCCGTCAGAAACCGCTACCCTTCTGCAATTTTATGCTCCGGCAGCCATTTTGAGCGGCTCAACGACCGCTGCCGGCATTCTGAGACTGCACAACCGCTTCAGCCTGCTGGCAGCGGCCGGCACCGTCACCCCTCTTCTGCGACTAACCGGCGCCCTGCTTGGGTTTGCCGGCAGTTACGATCTGGCCGGCTTCACCCGAGCTTATCTCGTTGCCACCCTGAGCGGCCAGACCATTCTGCTGCTCGCCGCAGCCGCAACCCTTGGCCGCCCACTGCTGACCACCATGCTTTTTCAACCTCTGCAAGGGCTCACCGCCAGATTCAATGGATTCTGGCGCTACCTGCTGATCAGTAATCTGCACGCCACGGTCAAACTGCTGACCCGTGAGTCAGATCAGCTGATAACCGCCGCTTTCATCAACCCGGCTGGTCTCGGGGTGCTTAAAATAGCCCGCCAGTTTGCCATGCTTCTGCCGATGCTTGCAGACCCGATCTACCAGACTCTCTTCACCGAGTTCAGCCGCCTGCACGCTGGCCAAAAAGATTCTGAATCAGCATCTCTGATGAAACAATCAGCCATTGCCGGTCTGCTGATAGGGGTTGCAGCTTTGATTATCTTTCTGATCGCTGGCCCGAGTGTCATTTCCATGGTTTTTGGTGATGAATTCATGGGGGCGGTTCCGGTTACCATTATCTTCATGGTCGCCTTCACCATTGCGCTGGCAGGTCTGCATCTGCAACCAGTAATGCTGGCCCGGGGCCAGCCTGAAGCATCGTTTAAAATCAATCTGATTTCGACTATAATCTATCTGATCCTGCTTCCTGCTCTGACCTCCTCATTCGGAATCAAAGGAGCAGCAGGGGCTTACGTATTCTACTACCTCGCCTGGACCGTCATGATGCAGGCAAAGGTCAGAAAGAGCACCGGTGCGCATGAACGTTAAATTCAAACTTCAGGCAGACCTGTATCAGTTTCCTTATCATTATCTGGCTGATCTGCATACGCAACGGGGCTTCAGTCGCCATCGTTCATGGCGGCATGGCTTTGCTTACCTTTGCTACCAGCTGCATATCGCACTGCTGATCAAAGACGAAAAACCTGCCACACTGCTCGATATCGGCTGTGGCGATGGCCGCCTGCTGTCACTTATCGAACCGGTTTCCGGGTGCCAGGCCACCGGCATTGATCCATGCCCGCAGGCTATCGCCCTGGCCCAGGCAATGAATCCTGAACGACATTTTATCTGCGCCACTGCAGCCGAACTTGCCACCACCTTTGCCATGGTTACCTGCATCGATGTTATTGAACACCTTCTCGACAGCGAAATCCCCGATTTCATCAGCGCGGTTGCCGCCAGGGTCGAACCGGGTGGCCTGCTGCTGATCGGCGTGCCAACCATCAATCAGCCTGTTCCGGCCAAGCACTACCGCCATTACCATGAAAAACTGCTGCTTGAGCACTTGAACCCCGAGGCACATGCCCTGACTGTCAGCGATGTGAGCTACGTTTTTAATGGCAAAGATATGGCTTACCGGCTCTACTCAAAAATCACCGAAAATCGCCTGGTTTTCTGCGCTGTTCAGGCCCTCGAAAACCTCATGTGGCACCGGGTCTGGAACCGGTTGCGCTGCGCAAACGCCGCGAATGGCCGCCAACTGCTCGTCAGCCTGAGAAAGAACGGCTGAACCCATGAAAATTGCCTGTTTTGCCAGTTCTTTTCTGCCTTCTCTGGCGGCGAACAGCATTCAGGTAATGAGAATGTGCGAAGCTTTCGCTGAGAACGGTCATCAGGTCGAGCTATTCGCCAGGCGCGGCTTGCCGGCTCTTTCGAACGATCAGCTTTTAGCTGACTACGGCATCAAAAAAGAATTTGGCATCAATCTGGTTGAAGCGCCATCCCGCTGGTTTGTCGGCGGTATGCTCTACGGGTGGCGGGCCGCCAGAAGTCTTAAACGGCTGTATTTCAAGCCCGACCTGCTCTATGGCCGTAATATTTATGCCCTGTTGTTTTCGGCCCTGACCGGCATAGACTTCTGCTATGAAGCGCATGCCGCACCTTACAACCCCGGCCGGAAAGCGATTGAGCGACTGCTGCTGGCGCTGCCAGGCTGCCGGCGACTCGTTGTCATTAACAATGCACTTCGCGACTGGTATCTGCTGAATTTTCCAGAGCTGGCCCGCAATCATCGCCCCGACATAGTTGTGGCCCCCGACGGAGCATCATCGCCGAATAGATCTGCACCACCAGCGCCGACCGCCTCAGCCAAAACGGTAATCGGTTATGCGGGCGGCCTGTACCCCGGCAAAGGCATCGAAAGAATAGAAGCGGTGGCAGCCGCCATGCCAGAATTTTCCTTCATGATAGCCGGGGGCACCAGCGATGAGGTCGCTAACTGGCAAAAGCGCTGCGGCACCAACGTTGCATTCAACGGTTACCTGCAACCGGCCGCTGTCGAAAATTTTCTCAGCGGCTGCGATATTCTGCTGGCTCCTTATCAGAACCGGGTCACCACCACCCCCCAAGGCGCTGGCGACATCGCTCCCTGGATGTCACCCCTGAAAATCTTTGAATATATGGCCAGTAACCGGCCAATCATAGCCTCGCGCCTGCCCGCCATAGAAGAAATTCTTTGCGACAATCACAACGCCCTGCTGGTCGCCCCTGAAGACACCGGCGCCTGGTGCGCAGCCATCTGCCGTCTCGCCGCCAGTAAAATTCTCAGACAAACCCTCGCTGACCAAGCTTCTGCCGACCTGACATCAAGCTACACCTGGAAAACCCGCGCCCAGAAAGTTGTGCCCACCCTACCCCGTAAAAGATGCTCAAAGCCTGTTATAAAATAAAATTAGCGCAACTTCTATTGTTGATTTTTGCATATTATCAGTAAAGGAAATTACTTTTAAAACCTTTGAAATGAAACCCTTGCCTGAAACAAAAAGCTGCAAATGCAGCGAGGCGCGACTTATCTCATCTCCAGATACAGCTGGACATTCTGGTGCTGCAGCCAAAAAACCGCTGAAATGTCTGCATGTTATCGGCGATCTGTCGGCCGGTGGGGCCGAAAAAATGCTTTGCCGGCTGGTAACGGCTGCTGATCAAGATGTTGTTCGCCATTCTATCGTGACACTTCTGCCGCCAGGCGAACTGGCTCCCAGCCTGGAAAAGGCCGGCATAAAGGTTTTCAGCCTGATGATGAATCGCCGGCGGCCTAACCCGACCGCGATTCTGAGTCTCTGCCGGCTTATCCGGCACGTTGCACCCGACATCGTTCATACCTGGTTGTACCATGCCGATCTGGTCGGCGGGGTTGCAGCAGCATTTGCCGGATCGATTCCGGTGATTTGCGGCATAAGACATGGCAGCCTGATTAACGACCCGTTAAGAACTATTATCAGCGCCCGCATCGCCGCGTTAATCGCCAGATTTGTTGCGATTCGCGTCATTGCCTGTTCTGAGCGCTCGGCCCAGGCTCACATTAACATCGGCTACCCGGCCGAACGCGTGCAGATTATTCCGAATGGCTTCGAACTGCCACAGAAGGCCAAAGCGTCGGCTGGCAGCGCTTTTCGCCAGAGTCTGGGCATATCCGAAAGCAGCCCGATGATCGGCCTGATCGGCAGATTTAACCCGGCTAAAGACCACAAGAACTTTATCAGTGCCGCAGCCATCGTGGCGAAACACTACCCGGAAGCACATTTTATTCTCTGCGGAGCCGGTGTCGATACGAACAACGACTTTCTTAACCAGGCAATCGCCCGCACCGGCATTAAAACGAACACCCATCTGCTGGGGCATCGCCACGACATTGCCCAGATCATCGGCAGTTTAACCATGCTTGTCTCTTCGTCAATTTCTGAGGCGTTTCCGAATGTAATCGGCGAAGCCATGTCGCTTGCCATACCTTGCGTTGTCACCGATGCCGGCGAAAGCGCCAGATTGATCGGTGACGCAGGTTTCGTTGTGCCGACTGCTGATGCAGCCGCGCTGGCCGACGGCATGCTCAGAATGTTGCGATTAAGCGCCCATGATCGTTCGGCCATGGGCAATTCAGGCCGCGGCCGCATCGAAAATTTTTTCACGCTCGCGGCAGTTGTGAAACATTATGAGAACATGTATCTTGATGTAGCCCATGAATACCGACGAAAATAACCAGCCAGCCGACCGCCTGCTGAAAATCGATCTCGACAGACTGCTCCTGCATCTCTGGCAGAAACGCAGCAGTCTTCTCGGTTATGCGCTCATAACAGCAATTCTGGCGCTGGTCGGCAGTTTTTTTGTCACCCCGCTGTTCACAGCAGAAGTCACTTTTCTGCCAGTTGGCTCGAAGCAGCTTTCGGTTTTTCTGAAAAGCCGGGCCGCCGCCCAACTGGTTCTTGAAGAATTGCCGCAAGTTAAAAACCTGCTGAAGGTAAGAAACCCCAGCATGGCAAACTTTGCTATCGAGCTGAGCAAGGCCGTAAACATCAAAAAACCAGGCAGATCAGAAGACCCGTTCTGCTTTGCCGTAGAACTGGCCAACGCTTCGATGGCCGCAGAAGTAGCCAACCGTTACATGAATCTGGTGGCATCTTTTGTTAACTCGCCAGATTATGATCTGGCACAGCGCAATACGCGGTTCATCAAAGAACAGTATGATTATTACGCAGAATCACTGCGAGTCGCCGAAGACGCGCTGCGAAAATTTCAGGAACAACACGGCATAATTCTTCTCGACAGCCAGACAGCAGCAACTGTCGGGCTGGTAGCCCAGATCGAAGCCCGCCTGGTCAAAAAAGAAATTGAGCTGCAGGCACTGCAGAACACCCCAGAAAACCCCGTCACCCGCAAGCGTGCCAATGAAGTAGCCGCCCTTAAAGACGCCCTCGACGAACTCAAAGGCGAGCAGGAAAGCCTGCTCTTTGCCCCAGGGAACATTGAAGGCGCTGTGCGGCCCGGATTGACCCCAGGTCTGACGAACGCACCACGCCTGCGCATGGAACACCAGAAACTGCGCCGCGAAGTCGCGCTTGCCGAGCAGACCTGCCTGCACCTACAGAGTCAGTTAACCGAAGCCCGCATCCAGGAAGAAAAAGAAGGCGTTTCGTTCATGGTCATCGACCATGCCATCATACCCGAAAAGACTTCTTACCCAAGCCACGTGCTGTTCGCCCTCTTCGGCGCCCTGCTCGGCCTGCTGACCGGAATCTTTATTACCCTGGCAAAACAAGCTGGCAACAGCAACCTATGAAAACGAATTTCGCTGCCTTCATCGCCATACTTATCATACTCATGATATGCCTGAGCAGCATTCCCGCAGCTGCAGATACCTGGCAGGAATCTGTCGATGCCTACAATGCCGGTGATTTTGCCCGTTGGATCGAGATAACCCGCCAACTGGCGCTCAGAGGTGATGCAACCGCCCGATGCATAATCGGCGAGGCGTATCGCACAGGCAACCATGTTGAGAAGAACCTCGAAGAAGCGTTCAAATGGTTCCGTATGGCGGCAGACCAGGGAAATGCTGATGCGTGGCTGAACCTCGGCTTTGCCTGGGATAATGGCGAAGGCATACCCAGAAACTACGCCGAAGCCTATTACTGCTATTACATCGCCTGCAAGACCAGGCCGCAGGCAAAGAAATTTCTCGATCGGGTCGCCTGGAAATTGTCGGCCCAACAGCGCCATGAAATAAGAACCAGAGCAGACAATGCGCTTGCCAACAGTGCCGCTGGCCAGCCGCCACAATCCCCTCATTCCGAAAACACAGCCCAATAAAACAGGGCGACAAAGGCAACCTGGAAATATTGCAAAAAACTATTTGATTGCAGCCCTGACCTGTTCCATGGTCGTTTCGAAACCCATGCCGCCGAACTTGCCGTCTTCTTCGACCGGCCAGCAGCCCTGCGGGGAGTTAACAACCTCATATTGACCGTCTCTGGTGGCGAGAAACAACATATAAGTGCGATCGGCAGCAAAAGCGCTGGAATCTTCGAAGCCGCTAAGAGTTCTGATGTTGAGCTTTTCGCCTGCCTTCAGACTGCCTTTGCAGCTTTCTACAACTTCGATTTCGTTGTCGAGAAAAGAAAGCTGTTCGGGAAGGTCAGCATAAATCGCCGCTGTTTCAGGTGTTCTCGGCAACGGCTTAATTGCCTTAACTTTTCCGGTTACGATCAATTCCGAACGGCCGACCAGCTCATCGAGATTGAGGGTTTCTATCATCGCATGCACCCCGGTAGAAAGAATTCCAAGGCATATTACAGCTAATATCAAGTATTTCATGGTTTTCCCCTTTATGTTTCAAACACAATTCTATACCTGTTCGGTGTAGCGGTCTATCGGTCAGCCTACTTTTTTCAGGGCTGATAGATTTTTTCTTTCGAATATTGATTTGGAGCAACGTATTGCATCTTGAAGACCTGCTCATGCAGAAATTTATAACGCAGCGGGTTGGTTTTGGCCATTTTCGGGCCGTCTGTCCAGTAGATCTTGCAGGCTTCTGCGAAATCTTCGTGAACGTTGCTGTGACCATAGACAGAGACAGGAGACTCTTTAATCGCAGTTGCCAGTTTGCCGTCTTTCCAGAAGGTGTTTTGCCAGGCATTTTTTATTTCTTGGTTGGCTCTGTCAAAATACCAGACATGGGCCATCTCGTGAACCAGGGTCGTTTCGAAGCGACTGCCGCCGGTTGATAAGTTGCACATGTAGACGGTCGGAACACCCCCATACACGTAACCAAGCACGAGCGAGTTGCCGGGAAAGCTTGCCACGCGCTTCAGGGTTTTGAGCGAAGCAGCAAAGTGCTCAGGCAGAGAGTTTACGGTTTTCCAGGCGTAATAGAGCTGCTCGCGGCTCCAGAATTCGGGCATGCCATTCGGCCCCAAATTGTTATCAATTTTAATACCAAGCTTTGCGAAATAGCCGAGAAGTTTCTCCGTGTCAGCGTTCTTCGCGGCAGTTGCCGGGTCTTTTTCGTCTTCAGCAGCCTTTTTCGACAGGTCAAACTTTTTCTCACACCGATAGTTCCGACTGTTAAAGTTCGAAAGACAGGTTATCGTAACTGTATCAGGTATGGCGTCGAGCGCACAGGTCAGGCTCCACTTCGCGGTCTTGCCATTCACCTCAAGCTTACCCGGCGTTGCCAGCCAGGTAAGGGTGCTGGTAAGGGCAGTATCAGCAGTAAAAGTCTGAGAGAATTCAACCTGACGTCTGGCGTTCAGACTGCCCGGAATCGGACTCTGCCCGATGATACCGAGCGAAAAGGATGCCGGCGGTTGCACGACGGTTTTCTGGTTGACATAGAGACGATGGCTGAAAGTTGCGACCAGGCGCCCATTGCCATAGACGTCGATACCGCATTCGATGCTGTACCAGCCGGCACGGTCGGCGGCATTCCAGATATTTCGATTCACCGGCAGGGAAGACTCAAGCGAACGTCTGGCGTCAAAAGCGCCGCTCTCTGCTTTCCAAGTCCAGCTGGCCACTTTGGCCGGAGCAAGGGCCACAAGTCTGGTGCCGGTTGCCGAGGTCGTCACCTCACAGAGGTTCTCGAGCGAAAAAGTCAGTTGCTGGCCGGTAAAGACTGGCTGAACCGAATTATAAGTCTCGAGACAGACGAGATTGCCGTTCAGGCGGCGGCTGGTCTGCCCTGAGGTTGAGTCAGCTCCGGAGCCACTGTTGCCGGTGCCGCCGGTGATCACCGCAAGCTTTTTCTCAAGATCTCTGATCGAG
>Ga0116171_10003683_pt1 | contig 14084 bp, 16 predicted proteins | sample AD_JPNHW2_MetaG_FD_89798 | JGI IMG/M metagenome (GOLD analysis project Ga0116171, IMG submission 89798) | Active sludge microbial communities of municipal wastewater-treating anaerobic digesters from Japan - AD_JPNHW2_MetaG | ecosystem: Engineered > Bioreactor > Anaerobic > Digestate | place...
CAATGCCACCACGTCCCCCAACTCTCTCGGCCCTCCCGGCCGCTAGCCTATGGGGACATTTCTATCGAGTCCGCATGGGGACACTATCAACGAGTCACGACACTGCCGGTCTCGCCCGCTTGACGCTCGGGGAGGCGCTGTGTAAGCTTCGCCCGGAATAACCGTGGCCTGAGCAAGCGGTCCGGATGGCGGAAGCCGAGGGGAGTCACGCATGAAGGGCCTGGGACGGCGGACAGTGGGTGTTGCTCCTGGACCGGGCTCGTGGGTGACGCTGGTTGGGGCGGTGGTCTTTTGCAGGCCGGCCTGCTTGCTGTACAGTGGCAGGTGGGGTTGGGACGACTGATCGATTATGGCACTACAAGGCTCACTAGCTGACATCGCGCTCCCGGACGTCATCCAGTTGGTGAGCGTTTCGGGGAAGACAGGCGTATTCACGCTTTCCGGAGACGGGCTGGACGGCAAGATCTTCCTGCGGGACGGGCAGATCACCGACGCCTCCGCGGGAAGGTTGCGCGGCGAGTATGCGGTTTACGAGATGGCCACCTGGCGGAGGGGCCAGTTCATCTTCACCGCAAATGTCGAGTCGGACCGGGTGTCCATCAGCAAGTCAAACACCAGCCTCATGATGGAAGCGGCTCGGCGGATGGACGAGTGGCGTGTCCTGCAGCGCAAGATCCCCTCGATGGACATGGTGCCTTACTTCCTGCCCCGCGAGCCCGGGCACGACCAGATCACGCTCTCGCCGCAGGAGTGGACCATCGTCACCAAGGTCGACGGCCAGACCAGCATCAAGAAGCTCGAGGAGCTGACCGGGCTGTCGGCGTTCGATGTCTGCAAGGTGCTCTATGGGCTGGTTACCTCGGGACTGATCGGCCTGCGGTCTCCGGACGAAAAAGGCGGCGCGGCTCAGGCGACTCCGGCCGGGCCCTCCCTGCGGACTCTCGTCGCGCTCGCCGACAATATCCGGAAGGTTGCGGACGAGAGCGTCGGGCTCACCGGGTCACTGGCCGTCGAGAAGCAGTACCGCCAGTCCCGCACCGACCTCGAGGGTGGCAAGGGCATGGAGGCCATTCAGAACCTCGTGGATCGTCTGGCCCGCACCATCTCGCTCCTGGAAGGCGGCGACAAGGCCGGCGAGTTCCTGCGCCGGGTCACGCCACTCATCCAGCCCTGACTCCCACCCGGCCAGGCTTCAGGCTCAAGGCTCAAGCTCCTCCGCCCAACCGGGAAGGCTCAAGGCTCAAGGCCTCAGATCCCCCGCCCACCCATCCCAAGGAGTACCCTTCAAGGGAGGGTGGGGGAGCCTTGAGCCGTATTCTAAGTCAGGGCTCTTTCGGGATGGCGAGCAGGCCCAGAGCGGCCCCTCCGGCGCCCGCCACCGCGCCCCCAAGGGGAAGGATCGTCAGCATGGCCGTCCCCAGGACCAGTGCCGGGAAGCTCGCCTTGAGCGCCAGCTCGATGCCGACCAGGGCGAGCACGCCGAGCAGGCTCCCGGTTGCCCCGAGCGCCAGGCCGAGCGCCACATAGGGCAGTCGGATGTCCCGCTCCCGGGCCCCGATAAGGCGCATGATCGCGATCTCGTCGGCATGGTCCAGGACCAGGAGGCGCACCACCAGCAGCACCACCACGAAGCATCCACCCAGCAAAGCGGCCGCCAGGACGAACCCGACCGCCACGGCCCGCCGGAACGTACGGTCGAGGCGCTCCTGCCACTGGGTCGAGCTCTTCACCACCGCCACCTCCGGACGGGCGGCGAGCCACGACGCCAGGCCGGCCGAGTCCGATGGCGTGACGTCGATCTTGAGCAGGGCGGGGAAGCTCGGCTCATCGAGGGCGAGCAGAACAGACGCCAGCTCGGGGAACCACCCGGCCAGCTCGGCCTGGACCTGCCGGGGTTGCGAGAGGGTCCAGCGGCGCCCGTCTGGGCGCGCCTGAAGGGCCGCGGTCAGGGTGGTGCCGGCGGCCGGGCTGCGCAGCACGACGACGACCGTGGAGGACTGGCTGTGGCCCAGCAGCTCGCGGTAGACCCAGCCGTGCACGCTCCAGAGCAGCCCGCCCCAGGCGGTGGCGACGGCCACCATGAGGACGGCCGCCACACCGGCGGCGCCGGACTCGCGCACCTGCCGCTTCACCTCGCGCCAGCCATGGAGGACCATCATCACGCACCCCACGCGTCGCGGACGAGATGGCCTCGCTCCAGAACCAGGGTCCTGTCCGGATGGGCCTCGATGAGGGAGCGGTCGTGGGTCGCGACCACGACCGTGGTCCCCTGGTAGTTGATGGACTTGAGGAGCTCCATGAGCTCGTGGCCGCGCTCCGGATCGAGGTTGCCGGACGGCTCGTCGGCCAGGATGAGGTCCGGCTGAAGCACCAGGGCGCGAGCGATCGCAACACGTTGCTGCTCGCCACCAGAGAGCTCGTCGGGAAGGGCGCTCATGCGGTTGTGCAGGCCCATCTGCTTGAGCGTCAGGTAGGTCCGGCGCTGCTGCTCCTTCTCCGAGAGGTCGAGCAGGGAGAGGACGAACGAGATGTTCTCGCCCACGGTGCGGCGGCGCAGAAGCTTGAAGTCCTGGAAGATCACCCCCAGCCTGCGGCGGAACAGTGGCACCTGGCGGCGGGGTAGGGCCGCGAGGTCATAGCCGTCGACGACGATGCGGCCGTCATCGGGTAGCTCCGCCCGGTAGAGGAGACGGAGGAATGTGCTCTTGCCGGCTCCTGACGGCCCGGTCAGAAAGACGAACTCGCTTCTCTCGACGCGGGTGGAGATGCCGCGCAAGGCGAGACGGCCGTGATAGGACTTGAGCACCCCTTCGAGGCGGATCACGGCTGAAGGCTCCGGTCTCCGGGCGCTCGCGCGGACGCCTGAAGACCAACGTGGACCTGCGTTTTCAAACGGCTGCCTCCGGCACGTGAGTGTACCATGACGCATGGACTCGACCGCGCCCGATCCCGGGATCCTGCATGTTCCCCTCGCCAACGGCATGGTCTGTTTCGCCGACTCCAGCGCGTCCCCTTTCGGCGCCGACGAACGGCAGCTCGCCGAGGCGGCCCGCACCCATCTCGAGGATCGGCTCGGCCGGACGCTGCCGGTGCTCTACGCCCTCCAGCAGCACGGTGCTGTCACCTTCCTGTATGCCGCGCGGGGCCAGCTCGTTCCGGGTGCCCATGAGGTCGGCCGATGCGACGGGCTGATCACGGTTGAGCCGGGAGTCGGGCTCGTGGTTCGCAATGCGGACTGCCTGCCGGTCGCGCTGGCTGGCGGCGGCGCGATGGCCATGCTCCATGCCGGCTGGAGAGGGCTTGCCGCCGACATCCTGGGTCGCGTGGTGAAGCGGCTGGAAGGGGAGCTGGGAGTGAGCTCCGGTGAGGTGACGGCCGTCATCGGGCCTGGCGTCGGCCCGTGTCACTACGAGGTCGGGCCCGAGATCGCGGCAGCCCTGCAGCGCAATCCCACCGACGAGTCCGGCTGGAGGAGCGAGGGGCGGGTCGACCTCGCACGCTACGCGGCGGCGCGCCTGCGATCCCTGGGGGTCCTGTCGGTGCAGACCACGGGTATCTGCACGGCGTGCTCGCCGCGCTACTACTCTTACCGGCGAGACGGGACCGAGGCGGGCCGCTTGTGGAGTGCGGCGGTCATTTGGCCGTCCTGAGCAGTCGCCCCCGTAGCTGGCCACACGCAGCCCCGACCTCCTGTCCCTTGCTCCACCGCACGGTGACGTTCATGTGGGAGGCCGCAAGGGTCGCGGCAAAGGCGTTGATGCGCTCCTCGTCGGGCGCCTGCAGCCCCGGGAGGAACTGGGTGTCGGGGTTGAGGGGGATGAGATTCACCTTGACCGGCAGGCCGCGAAGGAGGCCCGGCAAGCGCCGTGCATCCTCGAGAGCGTCGTTGAACCCCGCCACCAGGACGTACTCGACCGTGATGCGGCGACCGCGTTCGAGGGGATAGGCGTGAAGCGCCTGCAACAGCTCCTCCAGGGTCCAACGTGCGGCGCCCGGCATGAGGCGGGAGCGTTGCGCCTGGGTCGTGGCATTGAGCGACACGGCGAGGTTCGGACGGCGCGGCAGGGCCGCCAGGCGGCGGAGCCCGGGCACGATGCCACTTGTCGAGACCGTGATGCGACGGGGGCTCACAGTGTCCCCCAGGAGCTCAAGCGCCCGCTCCAGACCCTCCAGATTCAGCAGCGGCTCGCCCATGCCCATGAAGACCAGGTTGAGAGGCTGTCCAGCCAAACCGGTTGAACGGAGGATGGCACGATACTGGCCGAAGATCTCGGCGCCCGTCAGATTCCGGCCCGGACCCAGAGCCCCGGTGACGCAAAAGACGCACCCCACGGCGCACCCGGTCTGCACCGAGAGGCAGACAGTGACGTGCCCTTCCATGGGCATGACGACGGCCTCGACGACGCTCCCGTCGGTGTGGGAAAGGGCCAGCTTGAGGGTGCCGTCAGCGCCGTGGGCCAGCTCGACGACCTCCGGGTCGACGACGGTGGCGCGCTCGGCCAGGGCGGCTCGCAGGGGCTTCGAGAGGTCGCTCATGTCGTCGATGCTGGCCACCAGGCGTCGTGTCACCCAGTGATAGACCTGCTCGACGCGGTAGGGTCGGGGGTCGATGTCGGCGAGAACGGCCGCAATCTGGCCGCGGCTGGCGCCAACCAGGTTGAGTCGAGGTGGAGGGGTTTCCAGGCTCATCGTACGGTGCCACCCATCGGCGGCGGGCCCATTCTGACATGTCCGCATGGCGAGCGCGTCGTGGGACTATAATGCGCCGGGGAGAGCACTGGCATGTTTGGCTCCTTGGGTGTCCCGGAGTTGCTCATCATCCTGCTGATCGTCGTCATCATCTTCGGCGCCAGCAAGCTGCCGCAGCTCGGACGCGGTATTGGCGAAGGTATCAAGAACTTCCGCGAGTCTCTTCGAGGCTCGCACGACGACAAGGACGACAACGGCTCAGAACGCCGCTGAGGTCATCCTCCTTGGCCTGTTGGGCGGCAATGGCCGCCCCGCGAGTCGTTCGTACGCCGACGCGACACGGGCGATGAAGAGGCGCGTTTCCCGATATGGTGGGACCGTACCCCAACGTCGCACCGCTCCCGGCCCCGCGTTGTAGGCGGCCAGAGCCAGGGTCAGGTCCCCCCCGAAGCCGTCCAGGAGCCAGGCCAGGTACTTGCAGCCGACTTCCAGGTTGACCTCGGGGTCGTCCAGGTCGGAGAGCTGTGCCCAGGCCGCAATCTCCGGGGTGATCTGCATGAGCCCAAAGGCGCCCCGATCGGACACCAGGTGAGGTTGAGAGCCCGACTCGGCTTCGATGACCGCCAGGACGAGGAGGGGATCAAGGCCGTGCCGGCTCGCCGCCTCCAGCGCTTCCCTTTCGAAGGTGGGTGCGGCGTGGGCGCGGCGGTGATCCACGAGCTCTCGCAGCCCTCCAAGTACGTCCTGGGACGCACGCACGCGGCGTGGCGACGGCGATTGCAGGAGCAGGACCACGGAGACAGTCAGCACGAACGTGGCCGCGAGCGCGGCGCTGGCCTTCCGGGACGACATGCTAGAAACCTACGTGAGACGGATCTTGCCTTTCCATCGGGTCCTAGCGGGCCCGTCCACCGTTGCGCTGCAGCTTGGAGCGCAGGGTATTGCGGTGGATTCCGAGCTCCGTCGCGGCCTGGGAGAGGTTGCCGCCGTGCCGGTGCACGGCGGCCTTGAGGAATCGCAGCTCAAAAGCATCCTTGGCGTCCTGCAGTGGAACTCCCCTGGCGAGAAGAGCTTCCGCAAGCCGCGTCAGTGCATCGCCAAGCTCACGCAGCTCACCGGCCCGGTCCGCTGTCGCAGGGTTCGGCGTCACTTCATCTCGATGCGGTCGCCCACCCGAATCGGACCGTTGCTGGAGACGATCTTGGCCGATGCCCAGTGATCCCCGGTGAGAAGGATTGCCATCTCTCCCAGGATCAGGCGTGGACCACCCTCGACCAGGTTGTCACGGTAGATCGTGAACAAGCTACCCGGCGTGACCTGGTCGGCTTCTCCCATGTCGATCAACACCATCTGATCGGTCCCGAAGGTCAGGATGTCGTCCCGGGAGTAGGTGATGGTCCCTTTCGGCTTGTCGTTGGGCGGGTCGCAGAGCCTCAGTGGCTCCGTGAGGAGTGCCATGGGAACCGGATAGGGCTCGTAGGGGGTGATCCAGGCGTCAACTGGGATGGCGTCACAGGCGGCGATCACCTCCGCCGTGGCGGTGTGCTCCTGGGTGCAGAGGACCTGCACCCGTCCGAGCTGGCGGACCAGCAGGCCAAGCACGGCGTCCGTACGGGGATGACGCAGCTTCCGGATCGGCACGCTCACGAAGTACTCTTGCCCGGCCTTGACACCCTCGGCCTCGCCGCCAGACAGATAGACGATGTCCTGGGTGGCAAAGTCCTCCTTGAACTCGAGCTCCTCGCCAGAGAAGATGGTGAGATTGGGCTTGGCGCCCTCCGCCGCGAGGTAGGCAAAGCAATACACGTCGTCCTCGCCACCCACGGGAACAAGCCTGCCGGCAGGCGTCGTGCCCTCACCAGCGCCCTCCCCGCCTGCACCCTCTCCTGTGCCCGGTCCCGCCTGCTCGGCTCCACCGCCGGCAGCCCCCGTCCCTTCCGTGGTCGCAGCCGGAGTCTGCTCCGCCGGGGCGACCTCCGTCTTCAGGCCGACGATCAGGGGGTCGCCGGGATAGATCCAGTGCGCATCGCGAATGTAGGTGTTCTTTTCCCAGAGCTGCGGCCACAGATAGGGATCCCCGAGGTAATGCTTGGCCAACGCCCATAGCGTGTCGCCCGGTTGGATGATGTAGACCTGGGCGTCAGCGGGAAACTCGGTCGGAGGCTCGTAGGGGGTCCAGTGGTCGCCAATCTTGTGGAGTGGGCGGGGGGGAGGGTTGACGGCTTCTCCAGCAGCAACCCAGCCGACACACAGTGTGACGAGAATCGCGATGGTTGCGCAGCGCATGGCAGCTCTCCCCTTCCGCATAGGTGTGCTTACTCCGCACCCAAAATACCGCACCATTAGCACGTTCGTCAATGCTCAACAAGGCAGGAGGTTGTGCGCTGCGTTACAACGCAGGCGGAACAGGGGTGGGAGCAGGGGTCGGAGCGGGAGCAGCTTCCGTCAGTCCGGGCCCCTCTCGAATCTTCCGGACCTGCTCGACGAGAGGCGCCGCTTCCCGTGCCGCCTTGGTGTCCGGATAGTTCTTCAGCAGGAAGTCCAGACGCTGCCAGGCTCCCTCCCAGGAGAGGATCTGCCCGTAGTAGCGGGCGATCCCCAGCTCGTGCCTGGCCAGGTCCTCCTGGCACTGTGCATACAGGCCGGCAGCCTCCTTGGCCTCAGGCGCATCGGGGAAGAGCTGGGTGACCTGACGGAACGCCGCGGCGGCCTCCCGGACCGGCCCCAAATCCCGCTGCGGCCCCCGGTGCTGCTGGAAGCTGCACTTGCCCAGCATGAGGAGGGCGTAGGCGCGGGCCGGGTCCGACGGGAAGCGGTTGGAGAAGTCACGGAAGCGGAGCTGGGCCTCGGTGAGGCTCTCGAGATCCTTCTGCGCAAAGAAGGTGTCGGCGACCTTGAGGGCGGCCCGGCGGCCCAGGGGATCGTTGGGGAACGAGTCGGCGAGGAATGAGTAGTACTTCCGGGCCTCCTCCCAGTGCTTCTTCTCGGCCAGGGCGTCCCCCTTCGCGAGCAGCTCCTCCTTGGACATGGAGCTCACCTTGTTGAAGAACTCCTGCTCCGGCTTGGAGCTCTTGCAGCCCGCCACCAGCACGGCGACAAGAGCGAGTAATGCGAGTTTTCTCATCGATCCTCTCCACGCAGTGCCGCAATGGCACCTCGGCGGTCGCTTTGACCGAACACGGCGGTTCCCGCCACCAGGACATCCGCCCCAAGATCGCACAGGCGGCTCGCGTTGGCGGCATCGACTCCGCCATCGACGGCAATCTCACCCGGCCAGGCCCGTTCGTCCGCCAGGGCGCGCAGGCGACGGAGCTTGTCGAAGCATTCCGGGATGAAGCTCTGACCGCCGAAACCGGGGTTGACGGTCATGAGAAGGATGAAGTCGCACCACGGCCAGATCTCGTCCACGACGGACAGAGAGGTGGCGGGGTTGAGCGCCGCTCCCGGCCGCATCCCGGCCTCCCGAATCGCGGCCAGAGCCCGATGCAGATGGCGGACGGTTTCGATGTGCACGGACAGGAAGTTTGCCCCGGCGGCGGCGAACGGTGCGATGAGCGGGCCGGGGTCGGCCACCATGAGGTGGGCATCGAGGGGGACCTCGGTGTGCCGCCGCACCGCGGCGCAGAGGGCAGGTCCGAAGGTGAGGTTGGGTACGAACACGCCGTCCATGACGTCGAGATGCAGGCGATCAGCGCCGCCTGCGACCACCTCGGCGACTTCCTGGGCGACCCGGGACAGGTCGCAGGCCAGCAGGGAGGGGGCCACCAGGACGCGTCTCATCGGCTCACCCACAACGCGACCACGGCTGACTCGACGACCGCTTCGCCCGCGGCGGGGCTCTGGCGCAGCACGACGCCTGCTGCGACACCCGGGTAGGGAACGGGCTGCACGGCCGCGAGCTGGAACCCGAACGCCCGCACCACGCGGGAGGCGTCTTCCTCGGCCGCGCCGTAGAAGTCGGGCATGACGTACCGGCGCTGGCGGACAATCCGATTGACGAGCAGCGTCACGCCGCTCCCAGGAGCAACTTGCGTGCCAGCAGGGGGCGCCAGAGCCAGCACCGCCACGCTGTCGCCTTCGCCTTCCACCTCGCACAGGTGGTCAGTTTGCAGCCCGCTGTTCTCGATCTCCGACTGCGCCAGCGAGAGCGGGAGCCCGGTCAGCTCGGGGACCCTGCGCACCTCCTCGCCCAGGGACGGGTAGAGGAGGATGGCGGCCCCGCGCTTGAGCTGCAGGCCCGGTCCGGGCCGCTGCATGGCGACGTGGCCGATCGGCACCTCGCGGCTGAACACCCCGTCCTGCAGGCGGGCCACGAGCCCGACCCCCTGGAGGACAGTGGTGGCGCGCGGCAGGTCCTGGCCGAGTACGGATGGGATCTTGACGGCGGACGAACGCAGGCTGACCCACAACACCAGCCACACCGCCAGGCCTGTGCCGATGCCGAGCCCGACAGCCCCGATGCAGCCTTGCAAGACGCGGACTACCTTCACAGGCCGTGAGGTTACCATAGTCACGATGGACTGCCTTGGTGCACATCTCTCGGCGGCTGGCGGGGTCTGGCGGGCGGTCGAAGTGGCGGCCGCAGCGACCTGCGAGGCGGTGCAGCTCTTCCTTCGACCTCCAGGGCGCTGGGCGGCTCCCCAGTCACCGCCGGACGAGGTCGCCCGGTTCCAGGCGGCTACCCGGGCCAACCATGTGGACGGCCGGTGCTACGCCCACGCCCCGTACCTGCTCAACCTCGCCAGCGCCGACGAGGATCTGCGCGAGCACTCGCGCCGGGTGCTGGTCGAGGAGCTCCTGCGTGCCGGCCGTCTGGGGCTGGCCGGTGTGGTGCTGCATCCAGGCTCGGCTGGGATTGGCGGCGATCGCTGGGCGGCCGAGGGGCGGTGCCGCGAGGCCCTCGCTTCGGCTCTGTCCGAGGCAGGGGATACAGCGGCCCGCCTGCTGGTGGAGGGCGCGGCGGGGGCCGGAGGGCAGGTCGGCACGTCGCCGTCCGAGCTGGCGCGTCTGGTTGCGGCTTGCTCCCGGCGTCGGGTCGGGCTGTGCCTCGACCTCGCCCATCTGTGGGCCGCCGGCTACGATCTCCGTGAGGGTGGCCTCGATCGCATCCTGGACGAGGTCGGAGCGTCATGGGAGCAGCCGGGGCCGGACCTCTGGCATGGCAACGACACGCCGTCAGAGCTCGGGAGCAGCCGTGACCGGCATGCACCCCCGGGCGAGGGACAGCTTGGGGAGGCGTTCTTCCGGAGGTTCCTGGCCGACGAGCGTGCAATGCGGTCGCCGGTCATCCTGGAGATTCCTCCCGGCGATGACAACGAGCTGGTGCGCGATGCGTTGGCACGCCTGCGCTCGTGGCGCCTCGCCCGCCCAGCCGGCTGACAACCGGAAGTCAACAGCTCACAGTCGAGACCGGAAAGGCGCCGGCCCGCCAGGGGAACCGTGACCTGTCGGCCGCTCCCCGGTCAGGGGGTTGGGGTGGCGGTGGGGGTAGGGTGCGAGCGGCCCGGCAACCAGTGGTCCAGCGCCACGTTCTTCGCGAGGTCGTTGTAGAGCACCACGACCATCAGCCCGACGATCAGCCAGAAGCCGACGTTGAGGATCCGCTCCTTGGTGCGCAGGGTCAGGTCCCGGCGGATGCCGCTCTCGAAGGCGATGATGGCCAGGTGGCCGCCGTCGAGGACGGGGATCGGCAGCAGGTTGAAGATGGCGAGCTGAAGGGAGATGACGCCCAGCAGCCAGATGAACGGCACGATCCCGGCGAGCGCGGCCTCGCCGGAAAAGCGGGCGATCTCGATGGGTCCGGACATTTGCTTCACCGAGGCGCGCCCCGACAGCATGCGGCCGAGGACGGCGAATGTCTCGCGCGTGATGCGCCAGCTCTCGCGCACCGACTCGGCCGTGGCGGCGAGAGGCCCGAGCCGGCGGATCACGGTCGGGTTCGGCGGCGGGATGCCGAGCTTGCCCTGCCCGTCCATGTTGCGAGGCGTGGCCTTGATTTCCAGGTGGGCGCCGGCCCGCTCGACCGAGAGCGTGATCTCGCGGTCCGGGTTTGCGCTCACCAGCTTCATCATGTCGAAGAAGTGATGGACCGGCTCTCCGTTGATGGCCGTGATGCGGTCGCCGACCTTCAGGCCCGCCCGCTCCCCGGCGCTGTTGGGGGCGAAGCCCGGGATCTCGGCTGGCAGCGGTTGCGCGATCCCCGAGTACCCGAGGTCGTAGCGGGTGATCGGGCGGGGAGTGAGGGTCGCCGTCAGCTCCCTGGTGCCACGCCGAAAGCGCACCGACAGGGACCGGCCGGGCGATGTCCAGGTGGACAGCTCGAGCTCGCGCCAGGTCGGCACGGGGGTGCCGTCGACCGACAGCACCAGGTCGCCGGCCTGGAGCCCGGCCTGGGCGGCAGGGGAGGTGGGCTCGATCCACGCGATCTCCGGCTGCAGGTCCTGCCAGGCCGGGACCCGCACTCCGATCATGTAGGCCACGGCGATGAAGAGAATGGCACTCAGCAGGTTGGCGGTGGGTCCGGCGAGCAGGATGGCGGCTCTGGGCACCCGTGGCAGGAGCGGCTCGGGCTCGGCGGCACTGCCGACCACGTCGGACTCGTCCGGGCCGAGGCCGTGGATGCGCACGTAGCCCCCGAGCGGGATGAGGCTGATCCGGTAGTCCGTTCCCTTCCGCTCGAAGCCGAACAGCCGCTTGCCGAACCCCAGCGAAAAGACGCTGACCCGGGCGCGGACGGCTCGTGCCGCCAGGAAGTGGCCTCCCTCGTGAAGGAAGACCAACACCCCCAGGACGACGATCAGTGACAGCACATTGACAAGCAGCGACATGTCCTCACCCGTACCGTTCTACGTCAACCCGAGACCCGGGTTTGCCATTTCTTCACCAGCCTGGCCGCCAGGGCGCGACCGGAGGCGTCGGCCGCCAGGGCATCCTCGAGAGTCTCGAGGCGTAGCCCGCCTGCAGAGGCCGCGTCCATGGCCTCCTCGACCACCCCGGCGATGTCCACGAAGCGCAGCCGCCGCCCAAGGAACGCCTCCACCGCCACCTCGTTGGCGGCGTTCATGACGGCAGCGAGCCCGCCGCCGGCCGCCAGCGCCGCGCGGGCCAGCCGCAGCGCCGGGAAGCGCGTCTCGTCCACCGCCTCGAAGGTCAGCGCGCCCACCTCCACCAGATCCAGGTACCCGATGGGCGAAGGCAGCCGCTCGGGGTAGGAGAGGGCGTAGAGGATCGGGAACCTCATGTCGTTGACCGAGAGCTGGGCGATGAGCGTGCCGTCCACGAACTCCACCATCGAATGCACGCGGCTCTGGGGATGCACGAGCACGTCGATGCGATCCCCAGGCACGTCGAAGAGGTGGTGCGCTTCGATGATCTCCAGGCCCTTGTTCATCATCGTGGCCGAGTCGATGGAGATCTTGGCGCCCATGCGCCAGGTCGGGTGGGCGAGGGCCTGCTCGACCGTGACGTGCTCGAGCTCCGCCGCCGTGAACGTCCGGAAGGGACCGCCCGAGGCTGTCAGGACGAGCCGCCGCACCGCCTCCGGTTGCCCGGCCCGTAGCGCCTGGTGGAGTGCGTTGTGCTCGGAGTCGATGGGCAGGACCCGGGCGCCGGTGCGCCTGGCGAGGTCCATGACCGGTCCGCCCGCCACGACCAGCGTCTCCTTGTTGGCCAGCAGCACGTCGCGCCCCATCTCGAGGGCGCGCCAGGTGGGGACGAGCCCCAGGGCGCCCACCAGGGCGCCGACCACGGTGGTGGCGTCCCGATGCGTCGCGACCGCGATCCGCCCGGCCTCGCCGGCCAGGACGTCGACCCCGGGCAGCTCGTCGCGAAGTCGCCGGGCGTCCTCCTCGTCGGCCACCGCGACCATGCAAGGCCGGAAGGCGCGGGCCTGCTGCACGACCAGGCCGATATTACGGCCGGCAGCCAGGGCGACGACCTCGAAGCGCTCGGGGAAGCGCGCCACGACGTCGAGCGTGGAGGTGCCGATGGAGCCGGTGGATCCCAGCAGGGCCAGGCGCTTCACGGAGCGAGCCCGAGGAGCAGGAAGAGGGCCAGCACCAGCGGCGCGGCGAAGAAGAGCGAGTCGGAGCGGTCGAGGAAGCCGCCGTGCCCCGGAATGAGCTGGGACGAGTCCTTCGTCCCGGCGTCGCGCTTGAGCAGCGACTCGACCAGGTCTCCGACCGGCACCACCACGGCGAGGACCGCGCCGATCGTCAGCCCGAGGCGCCAGGGCAGCTCGGGGAAGAACACCGTGTGGCAGAACCAGACCCCGAAGAAGGTCGCGGCGACGCCACCGGCAAACCCCTCCCACGTCTTCTTGGGGCTCACTACCGGCGCCATGCGGTGACGGCCCAGGGTGCGGCCCGCGTAGTAGGCGCCCGAATCGCCTCCCCACACGACGAGGCAGTGGAAGAAGACGATCTTCCAGCCCAGGGCAAGGTCGACGCGGGTGCGCAGGAACCCCATGGCGCCGGCCGTGACCAGGAAGTAGACGACCGCGAACACCGAGATGGCCATGGCGCTGGCCGCTCCGGTCACCGGGAAGCGTCCGAGCAGGTAAATGGTGGGGAGAATCAGCACGATCGCGGCGACGAGCGGACCGGCGATGGCGATCCCCTTCCACCACAGGAGCGGGAGCGCGACCCCCAGCACCACCAGACTCGGCACCAGCGGGACCGGGAGCTCCCGTTGCCGGAGCATGAGCACAAGCTCGGCGGCGGCCGCCAGGGTGACCAGCCAGATGAGCCCGAGATAGACCCACGGCGGAAGGAACCGGATGGCCGCGAGCACGATGGGCCCGGCGACGAAAGCGAAGAGCTCCCGCTTGCCCAACTACCCCTCCCCATCCACGGAACGGGCGCCGCCCTCGCCGACGCCGCCGAAGCGACGCTCGCGGCGGGCGAAGTCGGCTACCGCCAGGATCAGGTCGCGGGCCCGGAAGTCCGGCCACAGGACCGGCGTGAAGTAGAGCTCGGCGTATGCGATCTGCCAGAGAAGGAAGTTGGAGATGCGCTGCTCCCCGGAGGTGCGGATCAACAGGTCGGGGTCGGGCGACCCGGCGGTGGCGAGCTGGGAGCTGATCCACGGCTCGTCGATGGCCTCCGGGGCGAGGTCGCCGCGCGCGGCGAGCCGGGCCGCGGTCCGGCAGACATCCTGGATCTCGTTGCGCCCAGAGTAGTTGAGAGCAATCTGGAGCGTCAGGCCCTGGCCACGACTGGTGGCCTCGACGGCGCGAGCCAGCCCTTGCTGGATGTCCTCGTCGAGCGCTTCGAGCTGGCCGATCGGTCGCAGCCGGATGCCGTTCTCGATCAGCACGTCGATCTCCCGCTGCAGATACTCGCGCAGCAGGCCCATGAGGGTGCGGACCTCCCAGCTCGGGCGCTTCCAGTTCTCGG
>Ga0116171_10003684_pt1 | contig 14080 bp, 13 predicted proteins | sample AD_JPNHW2_MetaG_FD_89798 | JGI IMG/M metagenome (GOLD analysis project Ga0116171, IMG submission 89798) | Active sludge microbial communities of municipal wastewater-treating anaerobic digesters from Japan - AD_JPNHW2_MetaG | ecosystem: Engineered > Bioreactor > Anaerobic > Digestate | place...
CTTCCACCACCACATCTTCCAGCCCGATTATTGCAGCCATAGTTGATTTCTGCATCTCACATGCTTTCTGCATTGCCATTGCTCTTTTTGAGACAAGCAGTAATCCATCATCAAATGAAAGTACACCACTGGCAACCAGTGCTGAGAACTCTCCCAGTGAATGACCAGCAACCATTTTAGGATGGAATTCCTTCCCCTGCAGGAATGCAAGAACAACGGAATGAAGAAAAACGGCAGGCTGTGTAACCTTTGTCTGTTTCAGATCTTCTTCAGATCCGTTAAACATAATGTCAGTTATCTTAAAACCAAGTAGATGGTCTGCAGTGTCAAACATCTCTTTTGCGACGGGATATTTCTCGTAGAGATCTTTTCCCATGCCCGGATACTGGGCTCCCTGACCAGGAAATACATATGCTTTCATTTAGTCGTTTTTAATGTATATATACAAAATTAGACAAAAAAACGCGATATGTGCAATATGACAGCAAACCTCAGATGCTGTAAAACATGGATTCTAATCCTTATTTGTGGAGGTTGCTGCCTATCAGATGAATGAACTCTTCTCTTGTGTTCAGGTTTGAAAGAAAACAACCTGTAAAAGCAGAAGTGGTGGTTACCGAGTTTTGTTTTTGTACTCCCCTGATCTGCATGCACATGTGTTGTGCTTCAATGACAACTGCAACCCCCAGGGGCTTGAGGTTTTCCTGTATGCAGTTTCGTATCTGTGTGGTAAGCCGTTCCTGAACCTGAAGACGGGCAGAGTACGCCTCAACCACACGTGCAATCTTGCTCAACCCTGTAATATACCCGTCAGGGATATATGCAACGTGTGCTTTCCCGAAAAACGGAAGCATATGATGTTCGCACATTGAATAAAGATCAATATCCTTTACTATGACCATCTGACGGTATTCTTCCCGGAACATTGCGCTGCGAAGTATCTCTCCCGGCTCCTGATTATAGCCTCTTGTGAGGAAGCTAAGAGCTTTTGCCACTCTTTCCGGAGTGTTACGGAGACCTTCACGTTCAGGATCTTCACCAAGTAACTCAAGTATTCTTTTGTAATATCTGGCAACCTCTTCAATGGTTGTGGCATCCCATCTTTCAATCTTATTGTAGCCGTCAACTATTTTACCGCTGCCGTCGTTTATTCTTTCCATTTTATCCGTAGTATTCAATAAAGTTATTTTCTGTCTCTTCAATTTTAACACAATGCAAAATTGCTCCTTCTTTTTCAATATCCTCGAGGAGTGCGTTCCATATTCCAATTGCAAGGTTTTCTGTGGTGGCAATTTTACCCGACATAAAGTCCGTTTCCAGATTCATGTTTCGGTGATCCAGTTTGCTTATCACCTTTTCCTGAATTATCTCCTTCAGTCTGACGGAGTTCATAACATAACCAGCCATATGGTCCAGTTCTCCCTTTACAGTGACATAGAGCACGTAATTATGACCATGCCAGAGCGGATTAGAACATTTACCAAAAACCCTGAAATTCTCTTCATCGCTCCACTCTTCCCGGTACATCCTGTGAGCAGAACTGAAACGCTCTCTTCTTGTGAGATAGATCATTATGAAGGATAATTAATTGTTGAAGTAAATTTGACGTTTTTATTCTTTAAAAACAATATATTTATTGGATTGTTGAAGAGTTAAATGAATAAAGAGAGTATACTTATAGTAGTGGCTGCGGAGGTGGAAGCAGAAGCCATCAGGCACCATATGGCCTCTCAAATTACAGGATGTGAGGTCATTGTGACAGGTGTTGGTGGAATAAACATGGCATGGGCGCTGCAAAAAAGACTTGCTTCCGGACCACTTCCCCGGCTGGTAATAAATGCCGGTATTGCAGGAACATACCTCCCGACAATTAAGAAAGGCGATGTTGTACTCGCTGCCTCTGATTGTTTTGCCGATCTGGGTATTGACGATAATGGATCGTTTAAAACTCTTTTCACTGTGGGTCTTGCCAACCCTGACCTTTTTCCCTTTAAATGCGGAAGGATATATTGCAATAACCAATGGCTCGAAAAGCTGAAAGGCACTTTTCAACTGGTTGATGCTGCCACGGTGAACATGGCTTCCGGATCAGATGAGATCATCGCCCGGATAAAGTCAGAATGGAATCCTGCAATTGAAACAATGGAAGGGGCTTATTTTGCTTATGTTTGTTCCATGGCAGGGGTTCCATATATATGCCTCAGGGCAATATCAAACTCTGTTGAGCCGCGTAATGTAAAAAACTGGGATATTCCTGCAGCACTGAACAGCCTCTCTGAAGCTTTTAAAATAGTGTTGGAATTGATTGAAGAAAAATGAAACTGACAATTGGATTTTCACCCTGCCCGAATGACACATTTATTTTTGAGGCATTGATCAATGGTCGCGTTGACACTGAAGGTATTGAATATGAATGGTTTCTGGCGGATGTAGAGGAGCTTAATAATAATGCGCTTCAGGGCTTTGTCGACATAACCAAGATAAGCTATCATGCCTATGCATATGCAGCACCTCATTACCTGCTTCTTGATTCAGGAGGCGCACTTGGAAGGGGCAATGGGCCATTGCTTATAAGCAAACGAAAGATCTATCCTGATGAGATAAATGATGTGCGCATTGCCATCCCGGGGAGATATACAACAGCAAACCTGCTGTTGAGCATAGCATGGCCCGATGCGAAAGATAAACATGAATATCTTTTTTCAGACATACCCGATGTTATTTTGTCCGGTGAAGCTGATGCCGGCCTTATAATTCATGAGACCAGATTCACCTATATGGCAATGGGACTGCAAAAGATTACCGATCTTGGAGAATATTGGGAAAAGAGCTCCGGAATGCCAATACCCCTTGGAGCCATTGTGGTAAACAGAAGAATCCCGGAAGAAACGGCATTAAAGGTGAATAACACCATCAGGAGAAGCATTGAATATGCTGTCTCTGATCCAAAGCCGGCCTCGGCATTCATAAAAAAACACGCAAGAGAGTTGGACGAATCCGTAATTAATGAACATATTAAACTCTATGTGAATAAATTCAGTCATTCCCTGGGCTCTGAAGGAAAGGAAGCTGTAAAAAAGCTTTATTCAGTTGCCAAAGAAAAAAAGATAATTCCTGATATGCCCGAAAGGATTTTTTTGTTCTGATGTTAACAATTCCGGGAAAAATTAACGTCTTACGGAGTTCTTTTTTGATTAATTTTATGAAAAATTTCCCGGGATGAATATTAAACAATTAGTTGAGAAAACCAGAACCATCAGACGATTTGATGAGAAATACGAGATAGGTGTTGATCAGCTCACCGAGTTGATAGATCTGGCAAGATTGTCGGCATCGGCTGCTAATAGGCAACCACTGAAATACATGATCATTACACGTCCCGACGAGCGTGCCAGAATCTTTCCCTTCCTTTCATGGGCTGGATATCTCACTACCTGGGAAGGACCAGCTCCTGGCGAGAGACCTTCAGCATATATAGTACTGTTGGGTGACAAAGAGATATCTGATAAGTTTGGGATAGATCCGGGTATTGCAGCTCAGAGTATAATGCTTGGAGCAACTGAAGCTGGAATTGGAGGTTGCATTTTTGCCTCAATAAAACGAGAGGCCTTGAGAAAAGAATTCTCCATATCAGACCAGTATGAGATTTTACATGTACTGGCATTGGGAAAACCGGTTGAACAGGTGATAATAGAAACAATAAAAGAAAATGATGTCAAATACTGGAGAGATAGCCAGGCCATTCATCATGTCCCAAAGAGAACACTCGAGGAAATCATCATTCACAAATAATACGAAGAGTTACATCTTCATATTGTCATCGATCCTCTTTATTTTATTTGCCTCCGCAAGGTGTGAAGCTCAGGTTGGTAAGACCGTTGCCAAACCTATTCTTTTCCGTGGCATCGTCTTTAATGGAATAACCCAGGATCCGATTGATGGTGTAAAGTATGTCTCTGATAGTGTCAGGTATACTGATGGGAGAGGCATGTTTTCTTTTTATGCCGTTCCTTTTGACACCATAACCTTTGAACACGAAGGATTTAAAAGTTTCATGTTCCGTATTCCTGACACTCTCAGGACACGCGAATATACCACCGCTATCTACATGCATCCTGATACTCTTATTCTGAATGAGGTGGTAATTCTGCCATCAATGATGGATCTTAAGTATGAAATCATGTCATCCCAGCCGGGCACAAACTATCAGCTTATCAATGCTGAAAATAATCTCAGGATTTCTTCTTACCAGGGCATTACCGGAATAAATAAAATGGGCGATCCGGCAACCAACTACAGGATACTTCAGGAGAAGCAGAAAATTGATGCTTTTGAGAAGGGTGGTATACCTTCAGACAAGATGGTTTCTTTGAATCCGTTAATATTGGTTCCCGCGGCATATCTGCTTATAAAGGGATTACCTGAAAAACCCGCACCTCCAAAACCATTTCTTTCAACAAAAGAGCTGCAGGATCTGAAGCAGATACATGACTCAAACCTAAGGAAAAAGTAACGCTGAAAAACTTTATTCTGTCAGATTAAGCTCAGCCTTTATGGAACAGGGCTTTAATGATGTGGCTTGTCATCCTGGGATTTTCCTTCAGTCTTCTGGTTGAATAACCAAACCATTTCTCTCCGTAGGGGACATACACTCTCATTACATTTCCGGCTGATGCAATTGAGTTTCTTAAAGCAGGAGTCACACCATAAAGCATCTGGAATTCGTACTTGTCCGGAGGCACGTCGTATTTCCTGATAAGCCTGAAGGCTCCCTCAACAAGGTTCTTGTCGTGAGTGGCAATGCCAACATATATTCCATTACTCAGTAGCAGTTCCAGGTCTTCCAGATAATGCTTGTTTATCTCGTCATATTTTTTGTATGCGATTGAGGGCGACTCAGAATATATCCCTTTGCATAACCTGAAATTGACAGGGGTATCCTTGCTGTCAAGTCTGATTAATTCAGAAATATCATTAAAAGATCTTTTCAGGTAAGCCTGGATGACCAGCCCAACATTTCCGGGATATTCGGCATGCAATCTCCTGTACAATTCTATTTCCAGATCGGTGCATGTTGAGTCTTCCATGTCTATCCGGCAAAAGCTGTCATAGCTTGCCGCTTTTGCTACAATTTCCCTGATGTGTAAGTAGCAGGTCTCTTTGTCAAACAATAAGCCGAAGCTTGTGGGTTTTAGAGAATAGTGGCAGTTAATGCCGTTTCTTTGTGTATCGTCAATAAGATTCAGGTACTCTTGCTTGTTTGCTTCCGCCTCATCAGGTGTTGTTATGAACTCACCAAGGATGTCAATGGTGACCTTCAGACCCTGATTATTCAATCCGAGGGAAACATGTTTGGCGTCATTTATTGACTTTCCGGCAATGTACGACCGGGAGAATATCCAGACAAATCTCTTTGGAAGATAAGGCAACAGTGATGCTATAAGCTTATTCAGCATAACTTTCAGGTTTATACCTGCAAGGTATATAAAATCAAAGTACCGCGACAGTACTGCTATTACTTGAATGCTTTTTCCGGCATCCCGTCTCCATTGACAGACAGCCTGTTGAAATATTCAGGCACCTCTTTACCCATCAGCTTATACACATAAATCTTCGCAATGTACTGGCTGAGCATGAATCCCTGACCGCGTAATCCCAGGAACAGCCCCAGGTCGGTATCAATAATCATCCTCGGTTCGGTATAATATCCGCTCCAGAACGACTGGAATCCTACTGATGCCAGTTCAGGAATCCAGTTCACAAATACTTCAGAGAAGATATGCATGAACTCCTCGCTGTTAACTTTAAGTGATTTTCCTGCTTCTGCCGGGTCTGATGCCGGTGATGCGCAACCAATAACCTGTCCTGTTTCAGCGAGCTGCTGGCCATAGACAGCAATGAAGCCTTTATATTTTCTCCTGTCAATAAGCATTGGCAGAGGTGTATTATTTGCGCCAAGCCATGGTAACCGGCGGGTTATAAATGCCTGGTGACGTACAGGATATAATCCTGGAAATATTCCCATCTTTTTGGCTATACGATCACCTTCGGCTCCCATTGCGTTTATAAACAATGGTGTTTCATATTGGACATACTCTTTGTTGTGGTTCTTTGCAAATACGAAAAAGGTATTTCCACGTTTTTCCACGTCAATTATCTCGCAGTCTTCTTCAACGACACCGCCCTTGCTTTTTCCTATATTTCTTATCAGGTCAATTGTTTTACCCGGTGTAGCCTGCCAGCAGTCGTGTGTAATGAGGGCTGCCATATAATCATTCTTCAATGCAGGATTAATTCCGGGAGCTATCCTGGAGGCATATTTTTCAGGTGTGATCATCTCACCTCCTGACCATGCCATAGAAGCTTCAAGTGCTTTGTATGTCTGATCATCGTGAGCAAAATTGACATAATCAATAGGACGATAATCAATGCTTTTCAGTGCCTCAAGTTCTTTAAAGAGAGACAGGTTCTGAAGTGCTATCTCAGACAGTTCAGGCACGCTGAAGTTAGGGCGTCCGCCGGCAATATTTCTCCAGGAAGAGCCTCTCTCATAGTTGGCCAGGACAGGCTTCAATCCTGCCTCTGCAAGGTAACGGAAGAGTGCACTTCCTGCCATGCCGCCGCCTGCAACAAGAGAATCAACCTTAACCTTTTTCATAGGTCTGGTGGTGTGAATAACCTCATGTTTTTCTGAAGGCATCAGCTCGCCCATTGCAATCTGATTTGACAGTGGAGCTCTTGGTGTTGCATCCCCGACAAGCTCAACGCCTCTTGAGCGGAGGAGCTGTGATAGTCTTCTTATACATCTCTTGCCTCTGCAGGGACCCATCCCCAGACGTGTGGTGTGCTTTATCTCATCAACGGAAATATATTTACGGTCACCAACAACGCCAAGCACCTTCTCCAGGCTTACATCATCACAATGACATACATATTCCTCAGATTCAACCTCATATGCTGGCTTGAACACCAGTGGTTCGGGGTAGGATTCTTCTACAATGAATCCTCTCACATCTGTAAGCTTACCTGTTAGTTCAGTGGCATTTACCCTTGCAATATTGGTCTTATTCTCCTTTACAAGTATCTTTTCAATAATGCCTTTACCAACTTTTTTCCCGTTGTTATCTACAAGGAAGACATTTGCTCCTTCTGCAGCAAAATACTCGACAGGAAGGAAAAGCTGGTTTTTTGCCTGATTATAACCGAATATAGCCAGTCCTGGGCACTGATAAACGCACTTCATGCAACCGATGCATTTATTGAAGTCGATTTCAGGGACAGTATTAGATGATACTTTAACGATAGCTCCATGAGGGCATGCAAACTGGCATGGGTTACATGCAAAACCATAGAGGCAGTCTATCTGCACAAATGGCTTAGCCTTCATTCTCTCCTCAGAAGGAAGTGAAGGAGACTCAATAACCCTGATAGGATGTTGCTGCGAGTCTATGTATTCTTTTGACAGGGCAAGGTATTCGTCGTAGTTAATGCGTGCATCCATATCCTGGAGGACGTCATAAGCTGCCTGTTTACCTCTGAGAACCGCGCTGGTACCTTCACCTATTCTTATTGCATCGCCGGCACCAAAGGCTCTGGTGCCAAACACTTCGCGACCCTTAAGTAACAGCTGGTTATCAGGTGTAAGACCTGTACATATATTAATGGCATCAATGTTATCGATGATTTTTTCAGTTCCCGGAACAGGTTTGAAGTTGCGGCATTCGGCAATTACTGCACCCGTTATTCCGTCGCCCGTGGCATTAGGTATAGCCTTTATAAGCATATGTGATAATACCACCGGAATTCCAAGGCGTCTGACCCTGTTGGCCTGAACCGGAAATCCTCCCTCACTGGGCATCGCTTCAATAATTGCCTTTACATGAGCACCTGCCTGCATCAACTGGTACGAGGTGAGGTAACCAATATTACCGGCACCAACAGTAAGGATATTCTTTCCCAGGAGTGTGAATTCGTTATTCATCATCTTCTGAATGACCGCGGCAGTGTAAACACCCGGAAGGTCATCATTGGCAAATGATGGCATGAAAGGGACAGCGCCGGTGGCAACGATGAGATACGATGCATCTACAAAAAATATTTCCCCGGTTTTAATATTCTTTACAGCAAGTCTTTTGCCTTCAAGAATATCCCATATTGTGGAGTTCAGCATTATCCCATCATGAGAGTCACCTGCAAGAGTTTTTGCGATGTCAAATCCTCTCATTCCGCCAAACTTCTTTTCCTTTTCAAAAAAGAAGAACTGGTGTGTCTGCATCAGGAACTGCCCACCGATATGTTGGTTGTTATCAATTACTATATTGTCAATTCCATGCTGATTCAGCAACTCACGGGCTGCCAGGCCTGCAGGACCTGCGCCAGCAATGGCAACAGTGGTGCGGTATACTTTATATGGATCTTTTTCTTCTGCGACCCTTATCTCGGGCTGATAACCCGATGGTATCTCCTTTACTTCCCTTACACCGTCTATAGTGGTAATACATATTCTCTTTATCTCCCCGTCAACCAGCATCTCACATGCACCGCATTTGCCAATGCCACACTCCAGGCTTCTCTTTCTGTTCCTCAGGCTGTGTGAGTGAACAGGGAATCCTGCCTGATGCAGGGCAGCCGCAATTGTATAACCTTTTAGTCCTGTAACCTTCTCTCCGTTAAAAATAAAAGAGCTTTCATTCCCCGAAGGAACTTCAAGAATAGGGTGTTTTAAAATTCTTTCCATAATTTTGCCTTCTGTCGGCACATTTTTCCGACAGAACAAAAATACTTCATTGGGGATTTAGTTATTACTGATGTTTATCATCAAAAAAATATGATTTTTTACATTTTTACGTTATCAGAGAAAGCCAATGCAACCATTTATTTTAATAAACGGTCTTAACAGTGTCCTCAGATGATGATGGATGAGCAAAATATCATTTCGGGGTGTCTACTGCATAGCAGAAAAGCTCAGAAGATGCTCTGGGAAAAGTACTCGGCTTACCTGCTTGGTATTTGTCTGCGGTATGCTACCGATAGATCCGAGGCCGAAGATATTTTGCAGGAGGCCATGCTGAAGATATATTTTAATATAGGCGACTATTCCGGTATTGGTTCTTTCAAAGGTTGGCTGCGTAAGGTAACGGTTAATTGTGCGATCACACATTACCATAAAAACCTTAAACATAAGCATCATATGGATATCGATGATTTTGTTTCATTGGAAATTGGTGATGAAGGCTTTGAGGATGATTTTTATTCTTCAGAAGAACTTTATATTGTTTTAAATGATCTGCCACCGGGTTACCGAATGGTGTTTAATATGTATACTATTGAAGGGTACAAGCACAGGGAGATTGCCGAGATGCTTAATATAGATGTTAACACTTCAAAATCGCAGTATAGCAGGGCAAGAGCAATACTAAGAAAAAAGCTTGAGGATTTAAGAAAGACAAAAAATAAATACACCTGTGAAGGTGATGAGTGACGATAAATTAAATAGGATGGAGGATCTTTTTCAGAAAGTTCTGGGAGAGGCAGAGGTTACACCTGGCAGTGAAATCGCTGGAAAGATTATGCGTACTGTGGGAAGGAAGGAATTTTTCCGTTTCAATGTATCAAGGTTTAATATTTGGTATTTGGGGGGTATAGCGGTAACATGCGCATTTGTAGGCATAATGCTCTTTTCTGATCCGGGTCATAAGAATAGCCCGGAGTTTCCTTCAGGAACCATGGTGAGTGACTCCTCAGAACTTGAGAAGAAGAATGACACATTAATAATAATTAAAGAAGTAAAACCAGTTCGTCCGCAAGAAGGGGATAATTCAAGAGGTGATACCATTGACGCAGGAACGGCACCACATGGAACGCACAAAGATTCAGACATACGGCCTGTTTCTTCAAAAGGAACCAAAAGGAATGCGGTAAGTATCCCTGTTGTGTCTTCCAAAGAGGTAAGTGAGGGAGCATATGTGCTGGTTGCAGGTATAAAAGCATCAATAAACAGAGGTTGTGTTCCATTATATGTGAAATTCGCCAGCACATCTACAAGCGGAGCTTCCCTGGAGTGGAATTTTGGTGATGGAGGCACATCTGATAAGGAAAGTCCTGAATGGGTATTTGATGTTGCGGGAGTATATAAAGTGGCACTGTCTGCAAAAGATACAAATGGAAGAGAAGCCGTTACATCTCAGGATATAGTTGTATTACCAAAGCCAAAGGCAGCTTTTGACTTGCTGCCTGAAAACCCTGTCATTCCTGCTGATGAGATTACTTTTGTCAACCAGTCATCAGGAGCTGTTTCTTATAAGTGGTATTTTGGTGATAACAGCTCATCTCAGTTGTTTGCTCCCACGCATAAATATAATAAGCAGGGCAAATATGATGTGGCGCTGGTTGCCGTTTCTGAGAATGGATGCACCGATTCATTATCAGTACAGGACACGTTCACTGAGACAGAATGCTATATCAGGTTCCCCAATGCCTTTGTACCTAACAGAGGGGGATCGGTGGGAGGTTATTATTCAAGGATGACTGATAATAACAATATGATTTTCCACCCGGTATATTCTGGTATTGTTGATTATAACCTTAAAATATATAGTAAGCAGGGGCATCTGGTTTTCCAGAGCGATGATATCTATCTCGGCTGGGACGGATATTATCATGGTAAGCTATGTGCATCTGGCGTTTATGTGTGGAGGGCAGAGGGGAAATTCCGGAATGGCGAATCTTACGTTGTTTCAGGAGATATGACTCTCGTAAATTATTGAGATAGAAGGGTAAATGGATTAAGACTAACGGAAAACGCCATCCTGCGTCAATTTTTGCTATTACAATTTTGGTTTTAACACTGAATTAACTACTTTCGTAATACTAAAAATGGATGCATATTGTCAGTCCGAGCTAAATATCTGATTGTATCTTTTTTAATTGCATCATCAATAACACAGGGACAAGATCCCCACTTTTCTCAGTTCTATGCAAACCAATTGTATCTTGCCCCGTCATTTGCAGGTGCAACTGAAGAGTACAGGGCTGCTCTCAACTGGAGAAACCAGTGGCCTGCTATTCCTGGTGTGTTTACTACCTACAGTATCTCTTTTGATAAATATGTAGCTAATTTCAACTCCGGCATAGGCCTTCTTGCCACTTATGATGTGGCAGGCTCCGGGAAACTTAGTAATACGAACATAGGCCTGGTTTATTCTTACGATTTTCTTATAAATAATGAATGGCATATCAGACCGGGCATTAACTTTAAATTCACCTATATAGGACTCGACATAAACAGCCTGGTATGGGCTTCGCAGATATCAACAGGAGGAACCCTGCCCTCCACTGAACCGCCTCCATTTGACCATATCTCTGATGTAGATTTCACTGCTTCCGGTCTTGTTTACAACAATAAGATCTGGGCCGGGTTTAGTGTTGATCACCTCCTGAAGCCAAGAACATCGCTTTGGGGTAATGAGACAACAGTCCCCATGAAAATTGATGTTTTCGGCGGTTTCCAGATACTCAGCCATGGAAGACTACGCAAGAAATTTGAAGAGGTGCTCTCTGTCGCTGAGAACTTTATGATGCAGGGCGATTTTATCCAGAACGATCTGGGAGTTTATTATTATAAGGCCCCACTGGTTTTCGGCATATGGTACAGAGGGATACCATTTGTAACCACCCAGGCAGGTGATGCACTTATTGGAATGGTTGGAATAAAATACGATCAACTCAATATAGGAGTCAGTTACGACTACACCATCTCAAACCTGATAAATTCTACAGGAGGCGCATACGAGATATCCCTGGTTTATGAGTTCACATCAGCTAATCTCGGAAGAAAGGCCCGGTTGCATGCAATACCATGCCCGGAATTCTGATTCATTTATCCTCTTTGCCTTGCTGACCTCAATCGTTTTTATGTAAAATTTGTGTATGTTTGTGCCATACAATTGTTAAACTAAACTTTTACCCTACAATGAACAAATCACATTTATTAAAAGGAGTGGCACTTGTTTTACCTGCGATAACACTCCTGGCTCTCATATCATCCGGATGTAAAAACACAGGCAATACAGGCAGTGCTGCAACAAAATCAAGTGGTATTGTATATGTAGAGTTAGACTCTGTCATAGCTCATTTTGACATGGCTAAAGACAAGTCGGATCAGTTGATGGAAAAACAGAAAAACTCAGAGGCTGAGCTTAACAACAAGTCGCAGTCTTTCCAGCGTGATTACCAGGATTATGTTTCCAAGGCACAGAAAGGTTTAATAACAAGGGCTTCAGCAGCTGAAATTGAACAGAATCTTCAGCAGCAACAGCAAAATCTTCTTAACCTCAGAGACCAGCTTGCAGGCACTCTGAGCGAAGAGAGTGCAGTAGCTCAGCGTCAGATACTTGAGTATATCGACAAATATCTTGTTGAATACAACAAATCTCATAATTATCAGTACATTCTGGCAAAACAGTTCCCCGGACAGGTACTTTATGCTGATCCTTCACTTGACATCACCAATGCTGTTGTTGAAGGACTGAACGCCAAATACAAGGCTGAGAAAAAATAATCTCTATGGGTTTCGCCACAGCCTGGCTTGAGAAAAAAGCTCTTTTCCCAAGGCTGATAATGGATGATCCCGATGCCGGAACAGGAATAATTGTAGTAATACCGGCATATGGAGAGGGTGACATCAGTGCAGCTCTTGATTCACTTGCCGGATGTAACCCTCCACAATGTGCATGCGAAGTCATTGTGCATGTTAATGCACCTTCCGATGCACCTGAGATTTTTAAAGAAGAAAACAAGCGTACGATTTCTATATTAAAAGCCTGGAGAGACTCCGGTAACAGTTTCTTCAGGCTTTTTATATGTGACACAGGAACTCATCAAATACCGCACTGGGGAGTAGGCTATGCACGTAAAACAGGCATGGATGAAGCAGTGAGACGGTTTGACATGATTGATAATCCCAAAGGAATCATTGTCTCACTGGATGCCGATTGTGCAGTAAATAAAGACTATTTCACCGGATTGTATGATTCTCTTTATTCACGGAAAGAGAAAAACGGCTGTACTATATCCGTTTGGAATAGCCGGCCTGATGAGGATTTACCCGGCGAGATAATTATGGCAGCATTGAAATATGAACTAAGCCGCCGATATATGTTCTTTGGATTTCGTTATGCGGGTTATCCATGGTGCTTTAATGTTTATGGATCTGCAATGGCTTTCAAAGCGGATATATATATTAAATCAGGAGGCATGAATAAACGGGAGGCGGGGGAGGACTTCTGGTTCATGCGAAAGATACTCCCGGCCGGTGGCTTTTTTCATAACAGTGTTTCGCGGGTTTATGCATCCTCAAGAATATCCGGACGGGTACCATTTGGGACTGGCAGATCGGTAGAAAATATCATCAGTTCTCCTGGTGAGATCTCCGGTTTTTGTGAACCGGGTGTTTTTGAAGATCTGAAGATACTATGGGAAGGAGCATATAAACTATACAAAAAAGATCCGGAGGATTATCTTTGCTTTTATGAAAATCTGGCTCCCGGGCTAAAGGAGTTCATTACTCCCGGTAAGTTTACTGACTGCGTGGCTGAGGTATCTGCAAATACAGGCTCGCAATTATCTTTTGCAAAACGGTTTTTCACCTGTTTTGACCTGTTGTTTGCGTTCAGATATCTTAATTACAAATCACAGGGGGAAAAAACAGAAAATGATTTTTTGTTGCATAGTATCCGGCTGGCACAGAAGGCAGGATTCGGCATCAAAGCCACCACCACTTTTTCTTCTGTTCTTTCTTTTTATCGCGATTCAGAGGCTTGGATATCTTATTCTCCCTTCTGATCTTTCTCTCTTCATCAGGTGTTACAATAATAAAGAGGTCTTCATTGGGCTTTTTCATATGATACTGCTCCCGGGCAAACTTCTCAAGATTATCAGCACTGGTTCTTAGCTCTTTCAGCTTTTGCTTGTCCTCTTCAATACGTTTCATGTAATATTCCTTCTCTCTTGCCAGAGAATTACGGGTATGTATCTGCCTTGCCCTTTCAATAAGATTGTTACTATCAATTAAAAGCAACCA
>Ga0116171_10003685_pt1 | contig 14079 bp, 8 predicted proteins | sample AD_JPNHW2_MetaG_FD_89798 | JGI IMG/M metagenome (GOLD analysis project Ga0116171, IMG submission 89798) | Active sludge microbial communities of municipal wastewater-treating anaerobic digesters from Japan - AD_JPNHW2_MetaG | ecosystem: Engineered > Bioreactor > Anaerobic > Digestate | place...
AGATCGAGGTGACGGTCGGGGCTCTCGAACGTCTGCTTCAGCAGCAGGGGCAATTGCAGCAGTGAGGTCTTGCCCGCAGAGTTGGGACCCAGCAAGAGCGTAATGGGGGCAAGTTCCACGCCGTGTTCCCAGAGCTGTTCGTCCCACGTCTTGAGGTTCTTCAGACGGATCTTCGTGAGCATTGGCGTCGCCTCCTACTCGAACAGCTTCAGTTGGCCGGTGGGCCTGGTACCTGACTCCCGGCTCTCGGGGGCAAGCTTAGATGAAGCAGGCCCGTCCGCGGGCGCCTCGGCGTTGATCTCGGCGAGGAGTTGGCGATAGCCGTCTGGCCCGAGGAGGTTGCGGGCGTGGAGGTGGCACTCGCGCCAGGATTCCTCGGGGGCCTGGGCGAGCTGCCAGTCGTAGAAGCGGGGACCGAGGTGGCTGGCGACGGGCTGAGGCACCTGGGCACGGTCGTCGTGGCCGAGACCGTAGTCGGCAAGGCGCAGGGTCTCGGGGAGCATCCAGCCCTCGCCGTTATTCTGGGCCAAGAAGGCCTCGATCCCTTTGTCCCGATCGCCGCCGCACGCTCGGATCTTCTCTTCGAGGTCATGGAAGGCCACAAGGGTCAGGACTGTGTGACGCAGCTCGGGGTCTTTGTCCTTGTCAGCGCGCCAGAAGCCTTTGGGATTGAGCTGTCTCGCAGAGTCCTGGTCCGAGACCACCACAGTGGGATGGTCGCACGCAGTGAGCAGATGCACCAGATCGGCGTAGACGAGACCGAACACGCTGGCACAAACCGCGTCAAGCACGGAGCGGGCCCTTGTGATCTCCTGGGTCGTGACGATCCAACGCCGTCGCCAACTCACGCCGGGTGCTAGGCAAGCTGCCACGGCAAGCGGCGAGAACCGTCGACCGCACAATGCGAGAGGCTCGAACATCTTGGAGATGGCGCCATGGGAGGCTCCCACAATTGGCCAAGGGCTCTCCCAGAGGAAGAAGCTGTTGACGTTCGTCCCAACGATGCGCTGACGTAGAATCCAGTCAAAGACGAACGACCCTGAGATCGCCGTGCCAAACAACTGGGGGATGAGCCCCCTCTCAGTTGTAAGAATGCCCACCGAATTCCCACAAGGGAAGCGATCGAGCAGGCCCGTCACAAAGGTGCGCTCGTTCGTCGCATTCGACAGAGCCCTGAAACCGATGTTGTGGGCCCGCTTTTCTGCAGGCAGATCCTTGTCCCTCAGCAGAAACTGAGGCAGTACCTCCTCGGTGTAGTTGATGTGCCTCAGCCATTGTGCTCGATGACCCGCGCCCCCTTGGTACGCCGCCGCATTTGTCGAAAGGCCGTAGATCATCACCCCCTGCCAGAGCGGAAGGGCTGCGTCGTCGATTCTCTCTTCGCGGATCCAGCCGTCGGCGCCGCGGGAGAGGATGATGCCCTCGGGAATGCTGGCGCGGGGGATGGGGAGGGCGTCGTAGGGCGGTTGGGCACAGCGGCGGCGCCAGCTCGTCCGCTGGACGTCGGCGCCGCGGGCGGCGATCTCCGCCTCGCAGGCGGGGTCGATGGGCACAACATCCGACGGGTCGACGCCCAATTCGGCCCACAGCTCGCCGATCGGCCGCCAGTCGCCCTTGAGCCAGCGGCTGTACTCATCGGGGCGGTATCCGTCTGCCTCCCACTTCGGCCGGGGCGGGAAGAGCTTCGAGTCGCTCGTCATATTGAAGTCGCCCTGGGCGTACTTGATCCCCCAACCGTCGGGGCCGTCGTCGCCCAGGAGCACCGAGTTGGTGTAGATCTTCTCGAGAATCTCGAGGTCGCGAGCCGACTGGATCTCCAGGATCGCCTTGGAGCGGGGGCTGAAGCGGTCGACCTGCGCCCGGGTGTACGGCGTGACAAACTGCTCGGCGCGCTCCCAGTCCTCGAGCGCGCGGCGCATGAACGCCGTGCGGATCGCCAGGGTAGAGCTGCCCTTTTCGATGATGACGGGGTTGAACTTGAACGACCGGTGGATCGCAAAGATCCCGTCTCGGTTCTCGAAGCCGAAGAGCCACTCCCAGCGGCAGTGATCCAGGAACAACCGACGCAGACCACCGGTGCCGTGATCGGAGTAGAGGCCCGAGGGGACGATGAGGCCGAGCCGGCCGCCCACCCGCAGCAGGGCGTGGACTTCCTCAAGGAAGAGCTTGTAGGTGTATGCCTTTCCTTCACCGCGGTGGCGGAAGGGGTGCTCTGGATCGGCGAACCCACGGGTTCCTCGGCGCGCCGAGCGCCAGCGCTCGTGAAAGGTCTCACTGTCTTTCCCGCGTCCTACGGAGAAACGGTCCTGGCTGTCCTCCCCTGAGGCTGGATCCCCAAACGGTGCGGCGGCAAACTTCACCCAGTTCGAGTCGTCGGCGAAGCCACCGGTGTAGGCGAGCCAGGCATACTCGATGGCGCTGTCGGAGAAGTACTGGGTTTGGTAGTGCAACGCCTCCTGCTTGCCATAGGCGCGGTAAAGGGGGTCGATGTTCGAGAAGAACTCCTTGGAATTGGGCTGCAACGTATCCCACGGCGGGTTGCCGAGCATGGCGTCGAAGCCCGCACCCGGGGCGCGGAACACGTCCGGAAACTCCAACTCCCAGTGAAAGAAGCGCCTGGCGGCGGCGATCCGCCTGGCGATGGCGCGGGTTTCTCCCGAGGGTGCGGCCAGCGTGGTCGGCAGCGGCGCATGGGCCAGCTCGTCGGCCGGCCAGAACCAACAGGCGCACCACAGGTCCATGGCGTCCTTGAGCGATCGGTAGGCCGGCGAGCCAAGCAGCTCCTCGCGATAGATGCGGGCGCGCTCGGCGCTGTCGTGCACGGGCAGGCCGTGGAGGCGCGCCAGGGTCGTCAGGGCGCCGCTGTGTACCGCGGCGGCTTCCTCCTGGAAGTCAGGCGAGAACAGCGTCCGGCCGGCGAGGAACTGCCGCAGATCGGGTGTCAGCGTGTCCTTGACAAACGCCTTGATGGCTTTGGTGCGAGCTTCCTTTTCGAAGTGCACGCCGTTTGTGTGGTTCTTGTCGCCGCCGTCGCGGTTCTTCCACGCCATGACCGGATAGTGTTGGAACTGGTCGAACCAGGCGCCGGCGAGGGCGTTGCCGCACTTGATCTTGTGGTCGAGGAAGGAGAACGGCAGGCTACGGTCCATGGTCTCGATCCACAGCGCAAGACGGCACAGCTCGACGGCCAGCGGGTCGACGTCGACACCGTAGATGCACCGTTCGACGACGTGACGGCGGAGGATCGCCTTCAGACGCGGCTCGAAGAGCGGGTCGTCGGGGCGGCAGGGAAGCAGCTCGTGGCCGAGATGCTCCTCGGGAGTGCCGGCCGGCGCGCTCGCCAGCAGGCGAACCACGGCGCGGGCGCCGTCGGCAGTGATTCGACCGTGATGGTGCAGCGATGCGTAGAGCGCCTCGGTGAGAAAGCGCAGCGCCGCCACCGGGAAAGTCCCCGAGCCGCAGGCGCCATCGCAGACCTTGAGGGCGAGAATTTCCTCGGGGGTCTTTGGTGTCCAGGCGGCGGCCGGGGCGTCGAGGTCGGGCGTTCCGTCCAGCTTGGAAGGAGGCGTGTAGGCGAGCGGACGCAACGTGCGCTGCACGGTGGGTACGGCGAGGCCCGGGCGCGTGTAGAACGTTCCGGAGCCCTTGCGGGTGCCGCCCCAGCGAACGACGTACCACTCGTGGGGCAGGATGACGCGGGTGACGAGCTGGCGTGCCTTGCGCGCGATGGCGTCCTCGTAGGCGACGCGCTTCTGGGCGGTGAGAGCACCCTTGGGCTTGTGGGCCAGCCTGCCCACGATGACGGCACGTCGTGCCCATTGCTCGGCGCGGGTCCGCGTTTGATGGCGTCGGTCCCCGTCGCCGACCGCGGCCTCGTCTACTGCTTCCGCCTCGGTCCCCTCGTCAGGTGTCTCGTCTTCGGCGGTCTCCTCGCCAGCAGTTGCGGCCTCGTCATCGCCTGACGCCTCGGTCTCGTCGCCCTGATCGGCGTCGGCCGTGCTGGTGTCCTTCATCTTCTCGAGGAGGTCGGCCAGCGCCTTGTCATCCATGGCCTCGAGGCGCGAAAGGGGGAGCGCAGGCTGGTTGCCGACGGCGAGGAAGATGACCGGGTCGGCCGCGGGGGCGGTGCGCAGCTCGAAATCGAGGAGCCCTTCATAGAGGATGCCGATGTACTCGCTGGAGAGGTCGGAGAAATCAACCGGCGACGGGACCCAGGTGCTGGCCCGCCCCTGACGGAGCTTTACCCGCGTGCGGGTGATGCGCTCGAGCATGCGGTGGACGTCGCGGTCGGAGAGCAGCTCACGATCGAAGCACGCGTTCTCGAACACCGTGAGCGCCCGCGAGACCCCGTCGTTGGCTGCCGGGTCTCCCGGCGCGAACAGCTCGCCACCATACGCAGGCACGGGCAACGCCGGATGGTGCGAGCCCTGGTGGACGAGGCGGAACAGGGCGAGCACGCGCGGCCACGCGTTCCACGAGCGGGCGAGCCGATTGCCACCGCGCGCGGACACTTTCTCCAGCTCCTCAAGTAGGCCGGTGAGGCCATAGGCGCCGTGGTAGAAGGCGCTTTCACGCGGCAGCAGCTCGCGCGATTCGGCGAACAACACCACCACCATGCGCATCACGACGCGCACGGCGGCTCGGTACACCTCCGCGGGGTCGATGTCGGCGCACTGCTCCTTGAGGATCTCGCCGTGGGCCTGAACAAGCAGCTCGACGGCCTCGCGGACGCGCTCGCCAAGCGCCGCCGACAGCTCGGCCTGCCCCTTGCGGCTGTCGAGAATTGCCTCGAGAAGCGCTGACGGCGTGCCGGGCGCCGGCGGTGTCCAGAGTGCCGGTTGCAGCAACGTGCGCAGGGCAGCGACCTGCGAAGAGAGGGCGCCCTCCTCGAACCAGAGGTCGAGGTCCCACTCGCACCAGGCGTCGAAGTCGAGGCCGGCGAAGATCAGTCGCCACTGGCGACCGTTGGTGAGCACCGCCAGCCGCTCGCTGCCCGCTCGGAGCCACTGGATTGTCTGGCTCGCCGATCTGCGGCCCCGACCAATGCCAAGGCGCGGCTCAGTGTCGAGGAAGACCGGAAGGATGGCGCCGTTATCCCTTCGCCAGAGCTGGCGTGGCTTGACGGTCTCGCCGGTGACCGCCCGTCGTCCCCACTCGGCGCCAATCTGCGAGCCTCGCTGCCAGGATCCGGTTGCGGGGAGGAAGCCACAGATCCGCTCAAGCACGAAGGCCACAAACGCGGCGACCTCGGCGCCCCCGTCGAGGACCGCACCGGACTGCTTGCGCAGCTCGCGTTCGTCGAACGGCGCGAGTGGGCCGCGCGTGTACTCGGCGATGCGGCCCAGGCGGGGTGGGTCGAGGAGCAGGCCGCCGTGGCGGAGCCGATCCCAGCCGAGGAGCTCGGCGGTACTCACCGTGCGCCACCCGGCAGACGTACCTCGATCGCGACGGGGAAGACTTGTGCCGGGGCGGGCATCGCGTGACGGCGGGGCAGCAGGTTCTTGATAATGCGTTCCCGCTCCCGCTCGAGCTGGGCTCGGACCTCCTCGTAGTGGCGGGTACGCCGGGCAATTTCGGCCTGTCTCTCTTCGATCGAGCGGTCGATAGCGGCAAGCTGGGCCGCCTCGTCGAAAAGGAAGCCCTGCTGACGGTCGGCCTTCAGGCGTTCGATCTCGCGTTCGAGCTTGGCCAGGGTGTTTTCGCTGATCAGGGTCGAGACCTCGCCCTGGCGGCTCCTGTAGCGCTCCTCCTCCTGCGCCCGTGCCTCGTCCCCCGTGACTGCGAGTTGGGCTTGAAGTGCCCCGGTGAGGCGCTCTGCATGTTGCATGAGCAGCCGCTTGAGGTCCGGCGCCAGGTCGTCGACGAGCTCCCGAGCGCGGGCGTGGTGCGCTGGGTTCTGCGTCGCTTCTGCCTTGCGGAGCACGAGGGCGGGACGGTGGTCGAGCGGTTCGCCGAGCCTTCCATTGGTGACGGGGATTGCCAGCGTGCGCACCCAGTGATGGAACGTCTCGCGGAGCTGGTTGACCGCCAACTCTTCGAGGGAGAGGAGGAGCAAGGCGTCCGTTCCCCGGGGAATACCGTTGAGACGCACGGTCCACCGCGAGACCTCGTCATTAGTGCCGGTACCGGGGAAACGTCGCCGCGTGAGGGTCGACAACGCTCGCTGCAGCATCGGGTGCGAGAGATGAAGGAGCTGGACGTCGGGCCGCGGTGAGAACACGACGCGACCGCCGACATCGGTAAGGAACGGCTCTGGGCTGAAGGCAACGCGCATGACCGGGCCGCGGCCGCCCCGGCCAGTGCTGCGTCTCAGGGACTCATCGATGACCTCGGCCCACCCCAGGAGCCCCGGGTCGAGGATCTTGCAGGTGTGCTCGGGGGCAAGGCATGCGAGCTGGGGCCTTCCGGCGCGGATGGCCATCGCGGACTCAAGGGTGTCGCGCATCGAGGTCCGGTCGAGGTCGATCTCCGACGCAAGAGCCTCGAGCTGCTCACCAGCGGCACGCCCCTGAGCGCCACTGTGGACGGTGTCGTCCGCGTCCATTGCGGCGCGGCCGATCGCGGCGGTGACGCGCCGATCCAGGTCAGCCTGCACGGCCGCAGCGCTTTCGCCGTCCACGAGCCGCCGATGCGCCGCCTCGTCGAACAGCTCGTTGGCAGAACCGAGGTCTTCACGAATCTCGTCCGCCTTGCGCAGGACGTGGGCGAGAAACCGGAGGTCCTGGTCCTGGTCGCTGACGAAGTGGTGGACCGTAACGTCACGGGCCTGGCCGTGGCGGTCGAGTCGGCCGTTGCGTTGCTCGAGCCTTGAGGGGTTCCAGGGACAGTCAAAGTGGAGAAGGTAGCGCGCCGTTCGCTGGAGGTTGAGGCCCTCGGCGGCGGCGTCGGTGGCGAGGAGAACGCGCACCTGGTGCGCCGGGTCGTTGAACGCATGCTTGACGGCGTCGCGGTCCGCCTCGTCCATGCCCTCCTTGCCCCCACTGCCAAAGAGGGTGAGGATCCTCTCCCCGTCGAAGCGTTGGCGCAGCCGGCGGGCGAGATAGTCGAGCGTCGTCTTGTACTCGGTGAAGACGAGCAGCCGCTCGTCGTCGCGCCATCGGCCGGCGGTCCGGAGGAGCTGCTCGATGAGTGCGACAAGGGCGTCGAAGCGAGCGTCGTCCACCGGCGTTTGCTCGATGATCTCGGTGCCAGCGAGTTGGAAACCTAGGCGGGCCACCGCGGCGTCGATGCCGGCAATCTCGTGGGTGACGTCCCCAGCGATGGCTTTCATCCAGGCGCCAACCACATTGGCTGCCGTGGCCTCGCGCGACTGGGTTTCCCGGTCGTCTCCGGTCTCCCGTTCGAGGCTGCGTCGCGCCGCATCGACTTCCGATTCCGGAGCGGCTTCATCCTCGGCGAACCCTTCCTTGCAACGCCGCCACGACTCGGCGAAAGCGGTCGGGCAACTCAGCAGGCGCTTGCCGAGAACCTCGACGGCAAAGCTCCCAGCCCGGCGGCGACGTGTCTCGCCGCCTCCGATGGCCCGCCTGACCGCGCTACGAAACGCATCGAAGGCCTGGCTCAGGGCGACCTCCCGCGGGGATAGCGTCAGCACAAGGGCGTGCGGCGGCCGGCGGGTGCAGAACTTGGGCGGGCTCGTCCGTGCATTGATCTCGCGTTTGAGCCGCCGCATCACGACCTGCTGTACCCGCTGCCGTTCGGCCGGTTTCAGCGCGTCGGTCTGGCTGAAACGGACTGGATCGAGAATCTCGAGCAAGCCTGTGAAGCAGCGGGTATGCCCGTTGTGCGGGGTTGCGCTGAGAAAGAGCCGATGCTCGAACTGTGGTGCCAGTAGACGGAGCATGCGCGTGAGGTCGCTGTCGTCGCCGAACGCGGACGGCATCAGGTTGTGGCACTCGTCGACGATGAGGAGATCCCACGGCAGGTGCGGCGACCCTTCCGGCGTGCGGCACGCCGCCAGGAACTGCTCCAGCACGTCATCCTGGCGGAGGTAGTAGTACGACGCAATGATCCGGCTGAACGACCGCCAGGGGTTGGCGTCCATGCCGAGGCGACGGCGCAAGGCGTGGGTTTGCTCGAGGTCAATCAGGTCGAACGGCAGAGAGAACTTGTCCCACATCTCGTCCCGCCACTGCAACCGAAGCGCCGCCGGCGTGAGGATCAATACCCGCTGGATCCGCCGGCGCAAGAGAAGCTCGCTGAGGATGAGGCCGGCCTCGATGGTCTTGCCGAGCCCAACATCATCGGCGAGAAGCAAGTTGACCCGGGGCATGCGCAGTGCCTTGAGCAGCGGCACGAGCTGGAAATCTTCGACCTGGACTGCCCCGTGGAACGGGCTGGAGATCGGTAGCCGGTCCAACGGCCCTGAGCCATCAGGGTCGAGGAATGGGGACGCCGACGTCCAACGGGCCGCGCGAAGCAGGGCATCGAAGTCCTCAGGGGGCATCGGATCGGTGCGCGCGACCTCCGGTAGAGCGGTCGGCTCGAGCAGGGTCTTCCTCGGCTCGAGCTCCCAGAGAAGCCTCTCGTCGGTTGGGAGCTGGTCGTCCTTGTACTCGAGGTGAACGAGGTGCAGCCTGCCCTGCTCCCCATCAAACGGCTCCACCGCGGCCACGACCCCCCGGCGGTTTCGGACCGTGGCCAGCATTCCCTCGCGCGGCACCTGAGTGATCGACTCGCTCGGAGGTCTAGACGAACTCACGCTGTTCTCCCGCTTCGCCTTGGCACTCGAGGAGCCAGGTCGGCCGTCCAGCCCCGCCGAGAGGAACTCCGACGCCCACTGGCATCAAGGGGCGAATCGGTCCACAAAGCCCCGAATACTGCGACGTACTCGGATCTGCAAACGAACTCGGCATTGACACGTCCCCAATGATACGACTTCGAATGTGGAAGATGGGGGTCGTGGTGACCGCGGAGAGCCCCGGGCCCTGCTTCGTCCTTGACGCCATCAGGATCAAGCTCCGACCACCGACGTGACGCTCGGGACCAGTAACGGGCCCGGGTACGACCCGTCCTGAACTGACAGTCTGCCGGGCCGCGGGCGTTCCCGCTGACTGGCGCGGTGGGCCTACACTGCCCCGTATGAACGAGACTTGCGGGATCTGCGGCTGCCACGTTCATCGCGAGGGTGAGTACGCACAGCCTTCTGTGAAGGGGCGCTCGCACGCAACCAAGCACCACTATGCAGCAGAGAGATTCTTCGGGCGGTCCAAGACCCGTGCAGGGGCAGGGAGGGAGCCGATTCTTGAAGGGGATCCCTGGGGCATTGGACATCAGACGGCCGTGTTCTGCTACGAGTGCCACGAGGAGCTGCTCCACAACCCCGTTCTCCTGCCTCGGGACGTGGAAGGGTTCCGGGAACTCGTCCAGCGCCGTGGCTTGGCCGAAATCAACAAGCCAAAGGATCGGCAACTGCTCGAGGGTCGGATCAGACTGGTCCACGAGGCGCTGCAACGTGGCATCCAGGAGCTGCTTCGCACTGACGGTGTTGGGGCCACGTCGATCGGACCGGAGCCGTAAGCACCACTGGCAGACAGGCACGGGTTGACTGCAACCCACACCACCTTGCAGGACGAGTGAAGCTTCTCTACCCGGCCATCGAGGCTTTGGTCACGCTCACGGAAGGCATCTTCAAGGTAAAGGTGAATTCTGCGTCCTTACCCGGGCCGGTGGTATCGAACTGGAGCGCCCTCGAGGACTCGACCCGGCGTGGGCTCCACTTGGTAGGAGCGCACTCTTTGGTCACGTCCTGTCAAGTGGTGTACGAGGGACACTGAGCGGGTAAGGGATCATGCTGAGACGTTGGCCTCCTTTCGTTGGTGTGGGAGTTGGATGAGCGGAGCGAAGTTGACGGGTGGTGAGGTTGAGAGGGTGTGGAGCGGGAGGTAGCGGCGCGCCACGGCCCACTCGTCATGTTGCTCGGCGAGGACGGCGCCGATCAGACGGATGATGGCGGCGCGGTTGGGGAAGATGCCGACGACATCGGAGCGTCGGCGGATCTCCTTGTTGAGGCGCTCGAGGGGATTGTTCGACCAGATCTGATGCCAGTGCGCGACGGGGAAAGCGGTAAAGGCGAGCAGATCGGGTCCGGCGTCGTCGAGCAGCGCAGCAGCGTCGGGGAACCTCGGGGCGAGCTGATCGATGACGTGGCGATGCTGCTCTCGCACGGCCTGGGCATCGGGCTGAGCGAAGATCGAGCGCACCACCGTCGCCACGAAGTGTTGGGCACTCTTCGGGACCTTGGTCAGCAGGTTGCTCATGAAGTGCGTCCTGCAGCGCTGCCACGAAGCCCCGAGCATCACGGCGGCGATCGCCTCGCGGAGGCCGCGGTGGGCGTCGGAGATCACCAGTTTGACGCCGGAAAGACCGCGCGCCTCCAGCGAGCGAAGGAACGCCAGCCAACCGGCCTGGTCTTCGTTGGTGATCACCTCGGCGCCGAGGATCTCTCGCCGGCCGTCCTGAGTGATGCCGATGGCCACCACCAGCGCCACCTGGACGATCCGTCCACCTTCGCGGCATCGCTGGGTCAGCGCGTCCAGCCAGACGTAGGGGAAGCTGCCTTCCAGGGGCCGGTTGCGGAAGTCCTCCACGAGGGCATCGAGCTCTTGAGCCATCTCGGAGACGCGGGACTTCGAGATCCCCGACAGCCCCATCGCCTCCACCACGTGATCCACTCGTCGGGTCGACACCCCGTTGACGTAGGCCTCGCACACGACGTTGACCAGCGCGCGTTCCGCCCGTCGGCGAGGCTCCAGCAGCCACTCGGGGAAATACGTGCCTTCCCGCAGCTTCGGGATGGCCAAGGCGATCGTGCCTACGCGCGTGTCCCACGGTCGTTCGCGATACCCGTTGCGACGGTGACCCGGTCGGGACTCCGGCTCCCGAACGGAGCGCCGCACACCGCGTCGGCGTCCGCATTCAACAGCGTCTGCGTGAAGATCCGCAGCATCTCCCGCACGAGGTCCTCGCCACCCTCCTCGAGCCTCTTGCGGACCCACTCGGTCGGATTCATGCTGGTCGTGGCCACTGACGTCCTCCTGGCTTTGAGGTTTGGCTGACTTCTTGCCGAAAGGATCGCTCAGTGGCCATTGCTCTGTCTTCCGTCAGCGGGCTCGCCTGCCGGGCTGTGGAAGGGCGCAAGAAACCGCGCCCTCCCACAACCCTTGGAAAACCCTCCGGGTTTCCCACAGGCTCGCCCGCCTACGACGACGACTGCACAATAGATTCCTTCGTACACCACTCAAACGGACACTACTCACTCTTTCGCGTAAGGGACCTGGCAACCCACCAAGGAGAGCTTCTTGCAGATCTCTCATTGAGTAGCATTCAAGGGGCTCTCGGGTCGTCGCGCTGCCCTACGCCAACTCGCGGAGCCTGTCCAACAACCTGACCATGCTCATGGTGTCGAGAGCGCAGTAGCGAAGAAGGGCGTCGCGCACCTGCTGCCTCTCGCCCGCTGTCATGGCGTCCCCGCGGAACATCAACCGCTCAAGCTCCAGGCTCGCCGTGACACCTTCCGCCACCCCCAGTTCCTTGTACCCGGGGCCCGGCACGAGGGCGGGGAGGACGACCTTCAGGCTGAAGCTGCCGCGAAAGCCGGGGTGGAAGACGTGCCCTCGGACGATCGGCAGAGGGTCCGCCAGGCGGGCCGCGATGTCGAGCAAATCGTCCGCCAACTCGGGCACCGCGGTGGCAAGCCTCTCGATGCACCCCCGCTCGAAGCCAGCGTTGTAGGCCACAACCGTCCGGGCGCCGCGGCAGGCTCCGACGAGTTGCCGCGCTAGCTCGGGGCGGGGGTCCCCGGGACCGTCGGCGATCCATGTGTGGTGGGCGACGGAACCGTCCGGGGCCGGGCGATGGCAACTGAACTGCACCGGCACCTGGTCGTAGGGATGACACCCGTTCCACACTGGGATGGCAAGCCCCACGGTCTCGAAGTCGAGGAACGCGAGCGGCTCCTGGAAGACATGGAGGGCCTTCTCAAGCCCCGGTTCGACGATCAAGCGGCCGGTCCGGACCGCCTGCCGCTGGCGCTCCTGGATGGCAGTGAGGCCGCCGGGGGGCAGCTCATCGATGGTCTCGAAGCCCTGGGCGATCAGGCCGGCGCCGCCGTTCCTCACGCGGTACAGCGTGCTGACGTGGTGCTCCGGCACCTCGTGCCAGCAGCGGCCCAGGAACGGGCAGTCGTATGGCTTCCGGCAGTGCGCGCCGATCGGCACGTGGGGCAGGTCGCCCGCGAGCATGCGCAGTTGCCCGGCGATCAGTTCCGGCAGGTCGGCCTGAAGCGCCTCGACCTCGGCGGTGACGTCCTCACGGATGAAGAGATCCTCAAGGTGAGGATAGGCGCACTCGCGGTTGAGGTGCATCAGCTCGGCGCGCGGGACGTCGAGCCCGCTCGATCGAAGCACGTGTAGCTGAATCGCGACATCAGGGAGGTGCTCCTCCTTGAGCGCCGTGGATGACTTCACCTCGATGAGATTGAAGCGATCGCCTGCACGCTCCAGGATGTCCACCGCGGCGTACACGTCGCCTGCGGAGAAGGTCGCCTCGTAGATAGCCCGAGCCCGCCGGGTGAGGAGTTCCCGCGTCAGCGAGACCCGTTCGGCAAAGGCGTTGTGTGGCAGGTCCACGAGCTCGCCGGCGGGCACGTAGGTTCGGGCCACTTCGCCCACGCGCATGCCCTGGTCGAAGATCGCCTGCTGTGCGGCGTCGGGGACCAGCTCGGGCGCATCCGGCTCGTGCACCCGCCACCACAGCAGCTTGTGGCACTGGAGCCCGGCCGTGAACCTCGACTTGGACAGGCGAAAGGGGCTACCCACGGGATGTGCGGCCTCCAGGCCCAAGACCGTACCCGGTCACTGCAGTGGCAGTCTAGTCCACCGGGATCGGTCCGCGGGTTGGTTTGGTGGGCTTGGAGAGCTGGGGTTGCATTGCCACAAGGGCGCCTCCATTTTCCGACTGGGCCTGCTCGTCTGTGGTCCCGACGACACCTGCAGGCCGGCAGATAGATAAGCCCTCAGTTGAGGCGAAGCGTTGCTTCCGCCTGGCTTTGGGCGAAATCGGCATCCCGCGATAGGGATGTCCATGCTTCAACCTGCGACTGCAACCTCAGAGATTGAACGTCGTCAGTGAGGAAGTGAAGCAGGTGCATCAGAATCGAGCAATAGAGGCCTGACACATTCGCCGCCACGGCACTGAGCCTGTCCGTGAGCGGCGAGTTGATCCATGCATCCGCATGAGCCAGTAGGCCTGGGCTGAGCGATTCGCCGCTTTCGAGGAGATAGATCGCTGCGGTCTTGTTGGCCTGCATCAGCCCGTTGATTGCCCGTGCGTACCTAGGTGCGTTTCTTACAACATACACCTCGCCCCGGTCATGCGGGACCCACTTGTTTGCGAAAACACATGCAATCGGCAGACGAAACGCCTCTCCATCTATCGCCACGGTTGCACGGGTGCTGAGATCGACGTTCCCCAGGTTCTCAGCCCCGGCCCAGGAATGTGGATGCTGCTGGACCAGTACCCCGCGAACCTCGGAGGTTCTGCGGCCAATGAACGTTGCTCTGCCGTGGAAAAGCAAGGGGGTTCGACCTGCTGCGTGCATCAGGAGTGCGGCTACCCAAGCATGGTCGCGACAGTTCCACCCCTGGTCAAGTACACCGCGGTTCACGTGCGGCTCAATCCACAACAGATGGTGAAGCTCACGCAGAAAGCGCTCGGATGTCAGTGCCCTCAGTTCGAACACTCGCTGCTCGCTCTCACCCAGTGCGCCGGCAAGAGCCGCAACTGGGATTGCGGAGGAAGCTCATACAAGTGCCATGGGGATGATTCACGTTGGCGTGCCGATCGCTCGCTGAACATAGCCAGAACGTCGAGGACGTGCCGCCGTTCGCGCTGGGAGGTGTCAAGCCAGGCGAAAGTCGATCCCACGATGTCCCCCTCTTCTCATGACAGCCCCAGAGTGGGGCATTAGACGTTAGCGATGATAGCTTGGTGCAGGGGCAAGCGGAGGGTCGCAGGCCATGAGTAACGGGTGGGTCGACCCGCGCAGTGACCCGAAGCCGCCCGCCGTTCGGGTTCAGG
>Ga0116171_10003686_pt1 | contig 14075 bp, 7 predicted proteins | sample AD_JPNHW2_MetaG_FD_89798 | JGI IMG/M metagenome (GOLD analysis project Ga0116171, IMG submission 89798) | Active sludge microbial communities of municipal wastewater-treating anaerobic digesters from Japan - AD_JPNHW2_MetaG | ecosystem: Engineered > Bioreactor > Anaerobic > Digestate | place...
AAAATGGATGATGAACAATCCGAACTTTTTGAAATTATTCAAAAAGTTTTTTAGGGTGTTGCATTGCGGAAAACAGGTGATTATATATTGGGAAAATTTAATTAACAGCTAATTAATTATCAAACAAATAAAATATTTTTTTTTGTATCGTGGTCTGTTTTTTATTCCTATTTTTGTCGAACACTCGTATAAGAAATATTAAATCAAAAATATAATAGTAATTTTTTGCTATGGAATTTTATTTTATCGAAACACATTGACACATTCCAAATTATATGACCCAAAATGGTAATATGCTAAGTTTAAATTTATAAAGTATTCAAAATAATCAATAATTAAAATCAAAAAAAATGTCAGTAAAAAATTCAATTGCTTTAGCGATACTTTTGTTTTTCTTATCAATATTGTTTGGACAAAATACCGTGACGATCGGATTAGGAAATCTATCATCTAATAAATTTCCGGTTACATTGAATTTTAATAATTCATATACCCAGCAAATTTATCCGGCTTCTGATATTATAACTTCGGGTGGCTCTGCCGGATATATCCGTTCTCTTGCTTTTCAATATATGAGTAGTACTCCACAAACGAAAAATCCGGTTACCATTTATTTGATGAATACTACTCGAAATTTGTTGTCTCCTGCTAATTGGATTCCGATAGACAGTATGACGGAGGTTTTTTCGGGAAGTATTACTTTCACCAATACCGGCACTGACAACTGGGTGACGATTCCAATGGAAAATGATTTTTTTTATGATGGTACAAATAATTTAGCCATAGCCATACTTAATAATAACGGTACTTATACTTGGGGTATGGGATTTCCTTTTAAATGTCATTATGTAAATAGTGGTAAATCCATCTATTATAGAGTTGATAATTCGCCTATTAATCCTGCTACCGGTTCTTTTGCAGGTGTGGTTGATACTATGAGAAATAATATTCAGATTGTCTTTTCTCCCAATCCGATGACTTGTTCCCGTCCTGTCAATCTTACTATTGCCAATGTGAGTTTAACCGCTTTTACTTTATCTTGGACACCTGCCGGAACGGAAACTTCATGGCAAGTGAATTGGAAAAGTGCTTCAGATACTTCTTGGCAATCAAGCGGAACAGTGAATAATCCCAATTATGTTATCAATGGTCTGACTCCTACTACTACCTATAATTTAAGAGTAAAAGCTATTTGTGACGGAGGAAACGAAAGTAATTGGACTACTATGACATTTGCAACTCCCGGAGCTGTAATTTTCATACTACCTTATGTTCAAAATTTTGACAGCTCCGGAACTCTTGATTATCCCGTTGATTGGACAAGATATACTAATTATATTGATCCTTATCCTTCTATTACTTCTAATTATTCATTCAGTTCCCCTAATTCTCTTCATTTTTTCTCATCATCCGATTATTATTCCTATGCCATGGCTCCCCCATTAGATCTTTCTATTCCTGTATCCAATTCGCAGCTTTCTTTTAAAGCTATGATTCAAAATAGTGCTTCGACATATGGAACTTTAGATATTGGAGTTATGACGGATCCGGCTGATTTATCAACTTTTACTGTATTGGAAAGTATTTCTCATGCCAATTTTCCGGCAATCGGAATTTGGTATGATTTCACGATCCCATTATCGGATTATCAGGGAATCGGTCAATATATTGCATTCCGGGCACCTAATGGAGATATTAATCATCTTTACGTTGATAATGTAACAATTAATTATGTTGATGGTTGTATCAGACCTATTAATCTTACAGTAAACAATATAACCTCTTCAACTGCCAATATAAGCTGGCATTCCCGCGGAAACGAATATATGTGGGATGTAATATATGGAACTAACGGTTTTGATATAACCCAAGCCAATCCTATCACTGTTTTTGATACACTTAATACCTTAACAAATCTGCTCCCTAATACACAATATCAGGTTTATGTGAGAGCTAATTGTGGCGGAGATACCAGCGATTGGTCTTATCCTTGTTCCTTTACCACTTCTTGTGATCCGATAACTCAACTGCCATGGAGAGATAATATGGATTCCTATGGAAACGGAAGCTCTATTTTTCCGGGTTGCTGGAGAAGATTGACTACTCAGTCCAATAGACCTTATGTGAGAAATAATTATGGTTACAGCTCTCCTGCTTCCCTTTATTTTTATTCAACTTCTACTACTTATAATATCGCAATCCTTCCCGATATTGATATTTCTATTCCATTTAATCAATTACAACTTGATTTTAGGTTGTATGTGCAGGATGTCGGAAATAATATTCAAGTTGGAATTATGACGGATCCTAATGACATTAACTCGTTCGATAGCTTGGCAACTTTTACTCCATCCAATACAAATTCTTGGGAAGAATTTGAAATCAATCTTGATTCATATTCTGGGACCGGACAGTATATTGCTTTTAAGTCCGATAGGCGTGCTCAAAATAGTGATAATACCGTTTATTTGGATAATGTAAAACTTGATTTTATTCCTGCATGCCCAATTCCAAGAAATCTTGTAGTTGACTCGGTTGGAACTAATGCAGTATCGCTAAGCTGGATGGAAAGAGGCGTGGCTACTTCTTGGGCTATTGAATATGGAGAAACAGGATTTACCACAGGTTTGGGTGCTACTGAACTTGCCGGAACCAATCCTTATATATTAACCGGACTTATTGGAAATACTACTTATGATGCCTATGTAAAAGCGGATTGCGGAACCGGTGAATATAGCCCCCAAAGTGATCCGTTGACCTTTTTTATGTTTGAACCTATAACCGGAACTTCTCATTTTGAAACTTTTGAGGATTATGTGCCTGAAACCCGAATTGCTACCGCTGCTATTGCCATGGGAAGAACTTACTGGAATACCAAAGATGCTGTTCCCGATAGTGTTGATGATGCGCTGATTACAGGAGAACAGTATAACGAAGGAGCTCAATCTTTAAAAGTAAACTATCAAAATGATAATGTTTTACTTTTTACCGCTGCCACTTCGGGAACCCATATTGCAGAATTTGATATGTATGTTCCTTCCGGAAATAACGGCTTGGTGAAGTTTTTATCAAGTTTCGAAAATGCAACCAATAATAATTCCGGTTTGGATATTAATTTTCAAGCGAACGGAACCGCTGTTATCAATGCCGGTGGAAGTAATATCGCTACATTTACGTATAATCAGAATCAATGGTTTCATACTATTTTGGCAGTTAATCTGGATATTGATCGTGCTTTTTTGCAAGTAGGAAATCAGTTTATCTATTCCTGGCAATGGAGCATTGGAGCTTCCGGAAATGATGATCAAAATAGTTTTAAAGGACTGGAATTGACCCAAAGTACAGCAGGCTCAAATTATTTTATCGATAATATTGACTATACTGCAAATTATCCTTTATGTTCAAGACCGGACAGTGTTCAATTTTCCAATATCGAAAATTCTTCCGTTGAGGTTGTATGGACGGAAACGGGAAGTGCTACTTCTTGGAACATTGAATACGGTCCAAGGGGATTCCCAAGGGGAACGGGAATTATATATAGCGGAATTACAAATCCCTATACTATTAACGGATTGACCCCCAATACACTTTATGATATATATATACAAGCCGATTGTGGAAATGGAGGCTTTAGTTTGTGGACAGATGTAGCTCAATCTATGACGGCGCAAATACCGGTTACAATTCCCAATATTATTGATTTTGAAGATTCTATCGATAATGAAAAATGGTCCTTGGTAAATGAAGTCCAAACTAATAAATGGTATATTTCAAGTGCTGTTAATCATACAATCGGCGGAACAAAAGCACTTTATGTTTCAAATACTACAGGAAATACACATGCATACAATCAAACGCTATCAACTAATGTTTGGGCATACCGTGATATTTATTTCACTCCTACAACCGGTTATTATAAGATTAAATGGGATTGGATGAATAACGGGGAAGAGTGTTGTGATTATTATAGGATGTATCTTGGAGATATTGCCCCTGTTACGGCTGGAAGCAGTGATCGTCCCGATAATGTGATTCGCATAGGAGATAATTATGCAGCGCAAGCTACTTGGCAAACCGATAGTGTCATTTTAGATAATTCTTATTCAGGTCAAATTAAAAGATTATATTTTTTATGGCATAATAACAGCAGCAACGGCACTAATCCGCCGGCAGCCATTGATAATATCAATATTAGTTTAATTTCATGTCCGACTCCGCAAAATCTGAATGTTAATTCCATTACTTCAACCATTGCTTCATTATCCTGGAATTCAGGAAGTATGGAAACCAACTGGATTATTCAATATGATACCGCCGGATTTACTTTGGGAGACGGAAATATTATTTATACTTCAGACTCTTTGTATGATCTTACCGGTTTAATCCCCAGTACAAATTATGATCTATATCTGAAAGCCGATTGTGGAAACGAAGATGAAAGCGAGTGGATTATGATTTCATTTTATACGGAATGTGCTCCTCTTTCTTCTAATGATCTTCCTTATAGTGAATCTTTTGATAGCTACGGAACCGGTAGTTCGTCTCATTATCCAATTCCGGATTGCTGGCAAAGAAGTTCAACGTATGATACCGACATGCCTTATATAAGTTCACGCAATTATAGTTCTCCCGGGTCTCTCTTTTTTCAGACCGACAATAATAGCTATACTATTGCTGTTATGAAAGCTTTCGATTCTTATGTCAATATGGATTCTTTGGAACTTTCTTTTAGAATGCGAATGAATAATCTTGCAACCAACGGATTTATAATCGGTGTGATGACAGGTTCGGATGATGTTGCTACTTTTTTTCCTGTTGATACACTTTATCCGACCGCTGTGGATACTTGGCAGGAATTTGTGGTGGATTTGAATCAATATCATGGCTCCGGAAGATACATCGCCTTTGAAATTATAAACGGAAATTATACGGTAAACATGGATAATCTCTCCGTAAATTATATTCCGTCTTGTTCAGCTCCTCTTAATGTTGTCGTTACCAATATTACTACTACTTCTGCCGATGTTTCTTGGAATGCCGGAAATAATGAAACTTCTTGGGAATTAACTTATAAAGCCCTTTCTGATACCACATGGATTTCTCTTCCGGTGTCTTTAAATCCTTTATTTTCTTTATCCGGGTTAACAGATGCTACTCAATACGAAGTTAGAGTAAAATCAGTTTGTTCTTTATCAGATGAAAGTTATTGGAAATATTCTCAATTTACCACCGAATGTTATGCTACAACAATATTGCCGATTTCAGAAGATTTTGATGCGGATGAATTACCTCTTTGTTGGCAACAACAACTTCTTACCAATGAGGGAATTATTACCGTTGTTCCCTCTTCTGTTCACCCAGTGGCAACTCCTTATAGCGGAAACGGAATGATTTTCTTTAACAGCTACAGCTTTTCAGCCGGTACTCAAACCCGATTAATTTCATTACCTTTAAAAACCACAGATTTTACGGATATTGTGGTTAGCTACAACTGGTATACCAGTACCGGTTTGGGAGTTCTCGGAGAAGGTGTACTGCTTCAATATTCATTGGATGGAGTTAATTGGACAGATGTCGGCAATCTTGTTCAACGATACGGAATGGCTGATGAATGGATTAATGTTGGTGCCTCTTTGCCGGATTTGGTTGAGAATCAAAATTTACTATTAATAGGCTTTTTATTTACTTCCCAGTTCGGAAATAACTGTTTGTTGGATAATTTTTCTATTATAGGTAATATAATTCCTTGTGATACTCCTGCTAATATTTCCATTACGGAAATAGGTATTACGACTGCCAAAATCAGTTGGAATTCCAGTGAAGATGAAAACGGATGGGTGTTAAATTACAGGACATCTTCGGAAACAAACTGGTCAACATTGAATCCTGATACCGCATCTGTAATTCTGACCGGTTTAATGCCGGGCACCGATTATCAAATTTGCATAAAAACAATTTGTTCTGCCACAAATCAAAGTGAGTTCTGTCATATACATTCTTTTACAACATTACCGCAAGGTGCCATGTTTTCTATTACTGCTTCGACCGGAGAAAACGGAATAATCTCGCCTTCGGGAATTATTCAGGTGATCCCGGGAGAATCAAAAACCTTTACTATCATTCCGAATGCCGAATATGTTATTTCCGAGGTACTGGTTGATAATGTTAGTCAAGGAGACGTTGCCACTTATACATTTGATCATGTTTATGCCAATCATACTATTTTCGCTTCTTTTGAAACCGGAATAAATGAAAATAGTGATAATAAGATAGCTATTTATCCTAATCCTGTGCAACAAATTTTAAATGTAAAATCGAATTTATCATTTGAAAATATTGAAATATCCAATCTTTTGGGACAAATTATTTATACCTCTGCAATAAATGATTCACATAATCTCCGGATTGATGTATCCGAATTGAAACAGGGTATTTATTTTATTCGTTTGAAAGGTGAATCAGGAATTTATGCAAAAAAATTCATCAAAGAATAATCAAATTTTACTATTTTCGTTTTTTGGAGGAAATACCATTAGGCTTTTCCTCCTTTTTTTGCTCTGTTAATCAACTTTCAATGATTTTTTGTACTTTTGCCGCACCAAAAAAATGCCACTTTAGCTCAGTTGGTAGAGCAACGCATTCGTAATGCGTAGGTCTGCAGTTCGAGTCTGCAAAGTGGCTCAAAAGTCCCCGAAAGAGGACTTTTTTTGTTTGATATCTATTTCCTTTCCGGGTTTTGAATTGGAATTATTTTGTAATTTTGCGGCATGAATTTCCCTTTATAATATTCAGGGTGCTTTTGTAAACTTATTTAATTTATATGGTCATTCTTGTTTTTATATTATGTTCTTTCCTCCTTTTTATTGTCCCTAATAAACTGAAACCATATTTTAATATATTACTGATTGTTGCTTTGGTTGCTTGGAGCAGTTTCTATGCAATTCAGGTTTTGTTGAGCGGTGTTTCATTTTCGGAAATCTTACCCGTTACTTTTTGGGGGCATAGCATAGAGCTTATTATTGACCCTTTGTCTGCTTTTTTTATCTGTGTTATCAATTTTACTGTACTCACAGGGTCGCTGTTTTCAATAGAATACATGAAAATGTATGGTCATAAATCTTCAATAGAGTTGTCCATTCATTATTTTTCGTTTTTTATACTGCATCTTTCCATGATTCTTGTGACGATGATTCACCAAGGTATTGCCTTTTTGGTTGTATGGGAGTTAATGGCTGTCTCTTCGTTTATGCTGGTGATTTTTGAAAATGAAAAATGCAGTGTACTTAGGGCGGGAATTAATTATCTTATTCAAATGCATATCGGGGCACTATTTTTGATTTCGGCCTTTATACTTTTGCATCTTAAAACAGGTTCTTTTGATTTTGAAGCCCTGAAACTGTATTTTTCGCAAAATGTAAATATCCCCATTTTCTTACTTTTCTTTGTTGGATTCGGAATAAAAGCCGGTTTTATGCCGTTCCATACCTGGCTTCCGCATGCTCATCCTGCTGCCCCTACTCACGTCTCGGCAGTCATGTCAGGAGTGATGATTAAACTTGGTATTTACGGAATATTGAGAGTGACTATGTTTCTGCAAGCAGATCTTCTCTGGATAGGGGTTGTGGTGCTGCTCATCTCTCTGTTGTCAGGTGTCGGTGGAGTAGCCTGCGCGATCATCCAACACGATTTAAAAAAACTGCTTGCTTATCACAGTATCGAAAATATTGGAATTATCGGGATCGGAATGGGTATTGGTATTATAGGCATTGCACTACAGTTTCCGGTGGTGGCATTTTTGGGTTTTGCAGGTTGTTTGCTGCATGTTTTGAACCACTCTCTTTTCAAATCACTGCTCTTCTATGGTTCGGGAATTGTGTATATGAAAACCCATACTCGCAATATTGAGTATTTAGGCGGACTGATTAAGAAAATACCGTTAACTGCACTGCTGTTTTTGATTGCATCCCTTGCTATCTGCGGGTTGCCTCCTTTTAACGGCTTTGTGTCTGAGTTTTTAATTTATAACGGAATTATTGATGGATTGGCCGGTCAGGAAATTTGGATAAAGGTGCTGATGCTGATCTCTTTGGCTGGATTGGTCCTTATCGGGGGTTTGGCAATCTTTTGTTTTACTAAAGCTTTTAGTGTGGTATTTCTGGGCAATTCAAGAAAAAGCGATATTTCTTTCATTACTGAGGCCAAATGGTACACTACGGCTCCGCTTGTTATCATTGCACTTTGTATCCTTTTTATCGGTCTGTTCCCGCAAATTGCCATCTTGCCTGTTTCCTTTGTAGTGAACAGTCAATTTGCCAATATAATGACGAGTCCGGAGGCCTATGGTAATCTGCCGCTTATTCAAAATGTGGGAATCGCCGGAATGGTTTTTATTGGGATAATATTGCTGATATTAGTGCTCAGAATGGTGATAACTCGCCACGCTCCCAAGGAATATGCCGATACGTGGGGTTGTGCCTATAATGGCCGGATTGTCAACGGGCAATATACTGCCTCTTCTTTTGCAGAAAACTTTTCAACTATTGCCCAACCGATTCTTAATCAAAAAACCAATTACAAACCGATTGACCGTGAAGATATTTTCCCAAAACAGCGAGGCTTTGAGACAGAAAGCGAAGATATGGTTGAACAAAAAATTTACAGCAAATTTATCCGGTCTGTGAACTGGATTTTCTCTAAGATGGCTATTATCCAAACGGGGAATACACAGCATTATATTTTATATGCATTTCTAATGATAATATTACTTTTGATATTAACTGTTTTAACGATTATCTGATTATGATAGGGGTGATACTGATATTGATTTGTGCACTTTTTTTCCCGGGAATCATTGTGTTTGTCAAAAGCAGAGTGACGGGAAGAAAAGGACCCGGATTCTTTCAACCCATGAAAGATATATGGCGTCTCCTGAAAAAGGGAAATGTCTACAGCAAGACTTCAACTATTATTTTTCGACTGGCATCTCCTGTTTATTTTGCTTCTGTCATCATGGCAATGCTGTTGTTGCCAATGGGAGATTCTCCGGGCATTATATCCTTCAGAGGGGACTTCATCTTCTTTGCCTATGCTCTTTCACTCGGAAAATTCTTTATGATTATCGGAGCAATGGATACCGGCAGTAGTTTTGAAGGAATGGGTGCCAGTCGTGAGGCTCTCTATTCTATGTTAATAGAACCGGCTTTCTTTATTCTAATGGCATCATTTGGCATGCTTACCGGTTACAGCTCATTCTATGAAATTTATAATTCACTTTATTTTGACTCCTCTTTGACCATTTTTACGGGACTACTCGCAGTTTATGTTCTTATCCAAATTGTGATGATTGAGAACAGCAGGATGCCATATGATGACCCTAAAACTCATCTTGAACTTACCATGGTACATGAAGTGATGGTTTTGGATAATTCGGGGTTTGATCTTGGGATTATTCAGTTTACTTCTGCCTTGAAATTTGTTGTTTTCGGGAGCTTGATGGCAAATTTCTTTATCACCCCCGAAATGCCCCTTTGGCTTTCTATTTTGGTTTTCATTGCCGTCCAGATTTTCTTTGCTGCTCTGGTCGGCTTGCTTGAGTCTTTTAGAGCAAGACATAAACTTCGTGATAATAATCAGGCCATTCTGACTCTGACTCCTATTTCAATTCTTGTCTTTTTTAGCATATTATTAATTATTACCAATCAGTTCTAGGAAATGACTACCTTATTAATCATCATATTCATCATCACTTTGTTTTACTCTGCTATCTCGGGGAGAATGTTCACGCTTATTAACCTGCTTATGATTCAGGGATTTCTCCTTTTTGGTGTTGCTCTTATCGAATTACGCGAACTTAATTTATTGAATCTGATCCTTATATTGTTGGAAACGCTTATTTTTAAAGCGATTCTTGTTCCTTTTCTCTTAAAAAGAACGATAAGACAAAATAATATTAAACGAGAAGTGGAACCCTATATGTCCGGTATTAATTCGCTTTTAATTGTTTCAGTGCTGATTGTGCTGAGCTTTATCCTAACATTCTCACTACAGGATACTTTCCATAAGATTATCTATTTCACGGCTGCCTTTTCTGCTATCAATACCGGATTGTTCCTGATAATGTCACGCAAGAAAATTATTACGCATCTTATTGGCTATATTATTCTTGAAAACGGAATTGTTTTGCTCTCTTTCTCTGTGGGAAACGAAATGCCAATGATTGTCAATGCGGGCATTCTTCTAGATATTTTGGTTAGTGTTTTGCTATTTGGATTTTTCCTGAGCAAAATCAAGGATATATCAAAAGATTTTGAAATTACTAAACTGAGTAAATTAAAAGACTAAATGATACTTGCTTATTTTATATTGACTATTATTACAGTACTTCTGGTACTGCTGAAACATAAAGTTGTCCATTATATTGCCATGTCTGTTTTTACTATTGGTCAGCTTTTACTGAATGTTTATCTTGGTATGGGGGGAAAACCGGGTTTTGAAGACTATTTTAAAGTAGATTCTTTGGGCTTAATTTTTCTGACTTTATTGAGTGTTGTTTCGATAACTACTATAATTCAGAGCTTTATATATCTTTCCAAACGAAAGGATTCAATTGCTCACAAAAGCTATTATTTTGCTTCAATGGTAGTATTTATTGCCAGCATGTCAGGGGTTTTTATTTCTGACCATATTGGAGTAATGTGGATTTTTGCTGAAACCACTTCGCTTTCCATAGCCTTGCTGATTTACCACGAACGTACTTCCGAAGCGATTGAGGCAACTTGGAAATATATCTTTGTTTCTACTATCGGACTGTCGTTTTCATTTATCGGAATCTTGCTGCTCGATATTAGTATCAGCGGGGTTAATGCTTCGATGTTTACCTTTTCGGAACTTCAAGGACTTTTTATTAATACTCAAAACATATTGATGTTGCAGCTTTCATTCCTGTTGATTGTTATCGGGTTCAGTGTCAAGATGGGGGTCTTTCCCCTGCATACGGTTTGTATTGATGCACACTCGGTGGCCCCAAGTCCTGTGAGTGCTATGGTCTCTACTTCCCTTATGAATGTTGGCTTTGTGGCAATTTTTCGTTTCTTTACACTATTGTCTCATTCTCCTGTGGCAGGCTGGATGAGCCATGTTCTGATTATCCTCGGAGGAGTGTCAATACTGGTGGCTGCCATTTATATGGTTAAGGTTAAAAATATAAAACGGCTGATTGCTTATTCAAGCGTTGAAAATATGGGTTTGGTAGCTCTCGCTATCGGAGTTGGCGGCATAGCCTGGTTTGCTGCTATCTTTCACTTGATTATTCACACGTTGGTTAAATCCGGTATTTTTTATCAGATTGGACAAATTATCCGTTTCTACAAGACTAAGAAAGTATATTACCTTGGGAAATACTTTTCAGTTAATCCTATTGGTGCTGTTGTCATTATTCTCGCTTTTATTATGCTGTCGGGAATACCACCTTCAGGCTTTTTCTTTTCGGAATTTATGCTCTTCAGCGCCATGTTCAAGGGTGATTATATTGTTATTGCCGTCATTGTCATGCTGTTGCTCTGCTTTATTATCTATACAATTGCCAAATACTTTTTTAAAATTCTATTCGGAAATATTAATCCCGACCTATTGGAAAAAGGTGAAAAAATCAGCAAATGGGAAACTATTCCGCAGTTGATTCTTTTACTGGGAGCACTTTACATTAGCATTGCCCCACCGCCTTTCCTGTCAGAACTGATTCAGGATGCCTTAATAACCCTACCTAAGTAATACCGACATGAACTTCATAAGCATTGAAAATAATAACACGATTCCTTTGCAGCAAATCCCCTTGGTGCACTATGATATTTTTTATCAGGAGGTTTCAAAATTGTTAGAAAATCCCAATTGCCACTGTGTTGCCTATTATGCCTTTCCTGAAAATAAAGAAATATTGCGCTTTATCTGTTGTATTGCTGATGATGTCACACATAAAATTTTAGTAACTTCTTTTGCTAAAAATCTTGATGATAAATCTTCCCTGAAATCCTTAACACCTGCTGTTACTTCAATGCAAATTTTTGAAAGAGAAATATATGAAAAGTATGGCGTTGAGTTTTTAAACCACCCTTGGCTGAAACCTTTGAGATATCCGTTTGACAGGTATAATAAAGATTCTCAAATTGCCAATTATCCTTTCTTTAAAATGAATAGTCATGAGTTGCATGAAGTGGGTGTCGGTCCTATTCATGCGGGCATCATTGAGCCGGGACATTTTCGTTTTATTTGTAATGGGGAGAAAGTCCTGCATCTTGAAATTGAGCTTGGCTTCCAGCACCGCGGAATTGAACAGATGATGCTGCAACAGGATAAACTTCTTCAGCAGACAATGCTTGCCGAAAGTATTGCCGGTGATACTGTTATAAGCCATAGTACTGCTTTTGTCCAGCTTATGGAAGCTCTGAATGGTGTTGAAATCAGTGAAAATACTAAGCTATCCAGAACGATTGCTGCAGAAATGGAGAGAATTGCTATTCATACTTCCGATTTGTCGGCATTGTGCACGGATGTGGCCTTCCAACTTGGAAGTGCTGTTCTTCAGGGTCTCCGTACTATTATTATCAATACTTTTCTTATTTGGTGCGGTAATCGTTTTGGACGGAAATTAATTCGATGCAGAAAAGAGCCTTATCCTTTAAATCAGGAACTGATTGCCAAAATAAATAATAATCTAGATCTCTTTGAAAAACGCTATGTTGAAGTTGCTAACAAGATGTTTGATATGCCCAGTGTGCTTGCTCGTTTTGAACGAGTAGGGATTGTTACTGAACAACAGAGCCGAATGATCGGAGTTGTGGGTATGGCTGCCCGTTCGGCCGGCATAAATCGCGATATACGCTCTTCTCATGGTTATGCATGGTATCGCAACATTGATCATCTCCCCATTCTCCTTGAAAGTGGTGATGTGAAAGCAAGAGCCAAACTGCGTGATCTGGAAATCTGTCAGTCTCTGAATTATATCCGTCAAATGCTTGCAAAATATGAGACAAATGCAAGTCAGACAACTAACAGTTTTGCCTCAAAAAGTGCTTCTGATAGCTTTGTTATTTCTCTTACGGAAGGATGGAGGGGAGAAATTTGCCATTGTGCAGTGACGAATGCCGATGGTTCCCTTAAAAACTATAAAGTGAAAGATGCCTCTATGCACAACTGGATGGCGTTGGCTCTGGCAGTTCGTAATAACGATATATCCGATTTTCCGGTTTGCAATAAAAGTTTCAATTTGTCTTATTGCGGCAATGACCTATAAAACAATGCAACTATGATACGTACCATAAACATCATAAAACATCAGGGAAAGCAATACATTAAGGATTTGCAGCAGGTCAATTTACCAGAACAGCATGCCGGAAAACCTGTGATTGAATCTTCTTCTTGTGTGGCAGGTTGCAAAAGTTGTACTGAACTTTGCCCCACAAATGCCATTACCTTGCAGCCGCTAACGATTGATATGGGTCTTTGTCTCTTCTGCAATGAATGTTCAAAGGTTTGTCCTGCCAATATGATTAAATTTAGTAATAATTACAAGATTGCATCTAATGACATTCACTTGCTCAAAGTGAATGCCAATACAGAAGTTGTTGATTTCAATCCTGATTTGGTAAGAAAAGAAATTTACAGGTTTTTTGGGAGCTCTTTAAAACTGCGTCTTGTCTCTGCCGGAAGCTGCAACGGTTGCGAAATGGAACTCAATGCAGCCGACAATGTTAATTTTGATATGAGTCGCTATGGCATTGAATTTGTGGCTTCACCGCGCCATGCCGACGGATTGGTCGTGACGGGAGCCCTGGTTGAAAATAGTCTTGCAGCGCTGGAATTGACCTACAAAGCTATTCCAAATCCCAAAATTATCATTGCTGTTGGAGCTTGTGCTATCAGCGGAGGCGTTTTTAATACTAGTCCCGCCTTGAACCGCACTTTTTTTGAACAATATAAACCCGATTTATATATTCCCGGCTGTCCACCTCATCCACTGACCATTATCGACGGTATCATGAAGATGACAGGAAGAATCTGATATTGCCTTGCTAATTCTA
>Ga0116171_10003688_pt1 | contig 14073 bp, 10 predicted proteins | sample AD_JPNHW2_MetaG_FD_89798 | JGI IMG/M metagenome (GOLD analysis project Ga0116171, IMG submission 89798) | Active sludge microbial communities of municipal wastewater-treating anaerobic digesters from Japan - AD_JPNHW2_MetaG | ecosystem: Engineered > Bioreactor > Anaerobic > Digestate | place...
CTTTCGTACTGCTTTATATTGTTTTTGCATGGAGAGCTATTAATAAAAAAAGAATCAATCATGAAGAAATCTCGGAAACAGACCATAAATATTAATTAAAACATCCAAACAATGTATGATTCAGCATTAGCATCTGTTTTGTGGTATAGCAGTTGGCCTGTGTTTATTTTCATCAGCTATAAACTTATTAGGATCACTATCAAATACTTTGAGAAAAAACGTATCAGTTAAAAACATTAATTAACCTACACCATGTCACATATTGTAAACATATCAGAGGCTGCCACCATAGGAATTCACGTGGTAGTGCTGATAGCACGTTCAAAAAACAATAATATGAACGTAAAAAGATTATCAGAACTCACCGGCGCCTCCAAAAACCACATCGCGAAAGTAATGCAACGTCTGGTAAAAGATAATTTTGTAAAATCAACCCGAGGTCCGGCCGGAGGTTTTGTATTAAATATGGCTCCCGAAGACATCTCCCTGCTCAACATTTACGAGTCTATTGAAGGCGAATTATCCCTTACAAAATGCCCCTTTGATCAGCAAATATGCCCCTTTGAAGAATGTTTGATGGGGGGCATTGTTCACAAAGTTACCGAAGAATTACGTGAATATTTCAAAAATAAAACTGTCAAAGAATTGATGTAATTCTTTGACAAATAAAATATTTCTTTACGATTGTAATTAAAACAATTATAAATTAGTATCGCATTTTACGTATTATCAATTATTTATAATTTATAATTTCAATTTTTGTTTGATCTAATTTTTTATTTTATACTTTTGTGTACTTAATTACTTTTTTAAATTAAATACAAAAAAACTCATTTGTGAAAAGGACAATCATAAAAATTGACGAAGAAAAATGCACCGGCTGCGGCATATGCGTAAGCGGATGTCACGAAGGAGCCCTTCAGATTATTGAAAATAAAGCCCGTTTGGTTAGCGAACTTTTTTGCGACGGCTTGGGGGCATGTATTGGAGAGTGCCCCGAAGGAGCCATCACCCTCGAGGAACGTGAAGCAACACCTTATGATGAAATAAAGGTAATGGAACGTATCAGCAGCAAGGGCAAAGCCACCATCAATGCACACTTGCGCCATCTTCACGACCATAACGAAAAAGAATATGTAAAACAAGGCTTAGAATACCTTAAAGAACATAATATATTCCCTGAAATAATCGATGAATTTACCGCGGAACAAAAAAATTCCAGCCCTGCACACCATCATAGTAGCGGTTGCCCCGGATCTAAAACCATGGATTTCCGCGATATTAAAACGCCAAGACAGACATCCACGGCAGAAATAGACTCTCAGTTAAGGCAGTGGCCCTTGCAACTGCATCTTATCAATCCCGCAGCCTCATATTTTAAAAATGCCGATGTACTGATAGCTGCCGACTGTGCTGCCTTTGCCTACGGCAATTTTCACAATGATTTTTTAAAAGGAAAGAGTTTGGTTATTGCCTGTCCTAAACTTGATTCAAATACCGAATCCTATGTACAAAAAATAAAATCGATGATTGAAGATTCAAAAATTAATACAATTACCATCCTTATGATGGAGGTTCCCTGTTGCGGAGGGTTGTTGCAAATGACCAAAATGGCAATGCAGCAGGTCTCGCGCAAAGTGCCGGTTAAAACAATATATATCAGCATACAAGGGAAAATTTTAAGCGAAGAATGGATTTAAATGATTATATTTACAAATAAAAAATTAAAAAGAAAAAATTATGAGCATGTTTTGTTATCAATGTCAGGAAACGGCCAAGGGAGTTGGCTGTACCATTGCCGGAGTTTGCGGCAAAAAAGAAGATGTTGCCAATCTGCAGGATTTGCTGATCCATGTGCTGAAAGGAATTTCATTATTCAGTACGGCAGCCCGCAGGGCAAATTATTCCAACGCTAAACTAAACAGGTTTGTTATCGAAAGTTTGTTTACCACAATCACCAATGCCAATTTTGATAAAAATGTTTTTTACGAAAGAATTCGTAAAGCACTCAAATGGCGCGACCAAATAAAAAACATTTGTATTTCAAAAGGCCTTGATGTGGCAAAAATCACTCATGATACAGCCATCTGGACAGATGATACCAACGAAGCCTTTGAAGAAAAAGCAAAATCTGTAGGTACCTTATCCTATCAGGACGAAGATATACGCTCCCTGGTACACCTATTACTATTCGGCCTTAAGGGCATGGCTGCCTATGCTGAACATGCTTCGAATATAGGTTTTGAAAACGAACAGGTGCACACCTTCATTCAGCATGCCCTGGCTGAAACCACACGCCACGATCTGGAAGTTCCCTACCTGGTAAATCTGGTGATGGAATGCGGTAAAAATGGCGTGGATGTAATGGCGTTGTTGGATGCAGCCAACACATCGCGTTACGGAAATCCGGAAATCACCAGGGTCGATATCGGTGTGCGCAACAATCCCGGAATTTTAATCAGCGGCCACGACCTGCGCGATCTTGAAGACCTCCTCGACCAGACCGAAGGCAGCGGTGTAGATGTGTATACCCACAGTGAAATGCTTCCCGCACATTATTATCCGTTTTTCAAAAAATATAAAAGCTTTGCCGGAAACTACGGCAATGCCTGGTGGAAACAACGCGAAGAATTTGAAACGTTTAACGGGCCCATACTCTTTACCACCAACTGTATCGTACCGCCTCCCACCAATGCCATATACAAAGACAAAGTTTACACCACAGGCGCCAGTGGCTTTACTGGTTGCAAGCACATTCCCGACCGCGAACTTACCGGCAAAAAAGATTTCACTGAAATCATTGAACATGCAAAAAAATGCGCCCCTCCTACACAAATTGAAACAGGAGAAATTGTCGGAGGATTTGCCCATGCACAAGTAATTGCCCTTGCCGACAAAGTTGTAGAAGCTGTAAAAAGCGGCGCTATCCGCAAATTTATCGTTATGGCCGGCTGCGACGGCCGCATGAAAGATCGCGACTACTATACCCGGTTTGCTGAAAAACTCCCAAAAGACACCATTATCCTTACCGCAGGATGTGCCAAATACCGCTATAATAAATTGCCACTCGGCGACATCAATGGAATACCCAGAGTGTTGGATGCCGGACAGTGCAATGACTCGTATTCACTGGCAGTTATAGCATTGAAGCTGAAAGAAGTATTTCAACTTAATGATATCAACGAACTACCAATAGTGTATAACATTGCATGGTACGAACAGAAAGCTGTTATAGTACTGCTTGCCCTGCTATATCTCGGGGTAAAAAACATTCATTTAGGACCTACCCTCCCAGCCTTTTTATCACCTAATGTGGCCAAAGTGCTGGTAGAAAATTTCAAAATCGGAGGTATTACCAATCCCGATGATGATATAAAGGCCTTTTTATAAAATAAAGGAAGCGGGGATAACCCCGCTTTTTTTATAGCATCTTATAAACAACAACATACGTGTTTAATGAACAAAATATATTTGCCGTAATTGTTTTTTGAATTGAATATATTTCTAAATTAGCACGTTTTTATTTACTTACTAAAATCAAAAAACTATGTTAAATTTGGATTGGAAAAACCTGCCCTTCGGTTACATGAAAACCGACTACAATGTTCGTTGTTACTATCGTAACGGCGCATGGGGCAAACTGGAAATCTCTTCTCAGGAAAATATCAACATACACATCGGAGCCACCTGTCTCCATTATGGGCAGGAAGCTTTCGAGGGATTAAAAGCCTTTACCGGAAAGGATGGTAAAATCAGAGTCTTCCGTTGGGAAGAAAATGCAAAAAGATTGCAGCGTTCGGCGGCCGGCGTTCTGATGCAGCCTGTACCCATTGAATTGTTCAAGGAAGCTTTGGACACGGTAATAAAACTGAACAAACATTTTGTTCCGCCTTACGGCACAGGATCGTCATTATATATAAGACCCATTTTGATTGGAACTGGATGCAAGGTAGGTATTGCCCCTGCTGATGAATATGTATTTATGATATTTGTTATGCCGGTCGGTCCGTATTTCAAAGAAGGATTCAATCCTGCTACCGCTCAGATTATCCGTGATTATGACCGTGCAGCGCCGCTGGGAACCGGTACCATTAAAGTAGGCGGCAACTATGCAGCTAGTCTGATCGCTGTTGTTCGCGCCCACGACGAAGGTTATTCTACGGCACTGTTCCTGGATGCAAAAGAAAAGAAATACATTGACGAAGCAGGCCCTGCAAATTTCTTTGCCATTAAAGGAAATACTTACATTACGCCCAAATCAACCTCAATTTTGCCCTCTATCACCAATATGAGTCTGCGTACTCTGGCTGAAGACATGGGCTTGAAGGTTGAACAACGGGCAATTCCCGTTACCGAGCTTAGCGAATTTGATGAAGTAGGCGCCTGCGGCACTGCGGCCGTGATTTCGCCACTTAAAAAGATTCATGACCGCGATAACAATATTATCTATGAATTCTGCAAAGACGGTAAAGCTGGCCCTATCTCTACAAAATTATACGATAGATTGCGCGCTATTCAATATGGCGACGAAGCCGACAAATTTGGCTGGATACACATTGTTGAATAAACAAAAAAAGCTCCTTTCGGAGCTTTTTTTTTGCCACATTACGCTCACTTATATTTTGGAATAATCAGCCAGGTACTGTGCCATTTCTTCTTTGAGTTTTTTGGCTTCTTCACGTGCATTAGCATCAAAATCCTTTTCCTGCGAAGCATATAAAATACTTCGTGAAGCATTTACCAACAAGCCGCAATCAGGATTCATTCCGTATTCGGCAACTTGCTGCAAGCTACCACCCTGGGCACCCACACCGGGAACAAGCAGAAAATGATTGGGAACTATTTTTCTCACTTCGCGTAACATCACAGCCTGAGTGGCACCTACCACAAACATCATATTATCGGGTGTGCCCCACTTAGAGGATATTTCCAACACTTTCTGAAACAGAAATTTTATCTCATCACCTGTTATCTGAAGGAATTGAAAATCATTGGCGCCTTTATTGGAAGTAAGAGCCAGCAACACCACCCATTTATTCTGATGTTCAAGAAAAGGTTTTACAGAATCCTCTCCCATGTATGGAGCTACGGTGACCGCATTAAAATCAAATCCCGAAACTTTTTTATCAAAAAAGGTTCTTGCATATTGTGATGAGGTGTTGCCGATATCGCCACGTTTGGCATCGGCAATCAAAAATACTTCGTTGCGGTAAGGTTCCAGGTAATTAATGGTTTTTTGCAAACTATTCCATCCCTGAACACCCATGGCTTCATAAAACGCGATGTTTGGTTTATAAGCCACGGTATAATCGATAGTAGCGTTGATAATTCTCTTGTTAAATTCAAAAACCGGGTCTTCAAACTCCAGAAGATGCGCTGGGATTTTCTTCAGTTCGGTATCCAGTCCGACACAAAGAAATGACCTCTTTTTTTTGATATTGAGTATTAATTCTTTTCGGTTCATAATAGTGGATTTTTATTCTCCGGCAGCTTTAAGTCGTTCGGCATTTTCGGCCAGTTGCAAGGCATCAATTAACTCCTGCACGCCGTTGCCTTCCATAATGGATTGCAAGTTATACAACGTAAGATGAATTCGATGGTCGGTAACCCTGCTTTGCGGATAATTGTATGTCCGTATTTTGGCAGAGCGGTCGCCGGTAGAAACCATAGTTTTTCGTTTGGATGAAATTTCATCAAGGTACTTCTGATATTCCGATTCATAAATACGGCTGCGCAGCACCGACATGGCTTTTTCAAGGTTTTTTACCTGTGATTTCTGGTCCTGGCAGGTAACCACTATACCCGTGGGGATGTGAGTGAGACGCACGGCTGAATAGGTAGTGTTTACAGACTGTCCGCCGGGGCCGGAGGAGCAATAGGTGTCTTTGCGAATATCAGAATCCTTCAGATCCACATCAAACTCATCTGCTTCGGGCAACACTACCACAGAGGCCGCCGATGTGTGCACCCGGCCCTGGGCTTCGGTTTTGGGAACACGCTGCACGCGGTGGACTCCAGACTCATATTTCATTTGCCCGTAAACATTTTCTCCGTTGATATTGAAGATTATTTCCTTATAGCCCCCAACAGTTCCTTCTGTAAGGTCCACCAGTTCGGTTTTCCAGCCCTTGATTTCGGAAAACCTGACATACATACGATATAGGTCACCGGCAAAAATAGAAGCTTCGTCGCCACCGGTGCCGGCACGTATTTCTATAATGGCGTTTTTACTATCCTGCGGATCTGCCGGAATAAGCATGATGCGGATTTCTTCTTCCAGCCTTTCTTTTTCTCCGCTAAGATTGTCCACTTCTTCTTTTGCTAATGTCCTCATATCCTCATCCTTTTCATTATAAAGGACATCTTTGGCTGAAGCAATATGGTTTATGATGGTATCATATCTTTTATAAGCCTCAATAATTGGTGTCAGCTCTTTATAATCCTTACTCAGCCGGATGAACCTTTTGACATCGGTCATTATATCGGGTTCGTTCATCTGCCGACCTATTTCTTCCCAGCGATCATGAATCGCCTTGAGTTTGTCAAGCATAACTAAAATTTTTCACAAAATTAATAATAATAGCGCAGCTAATAATCAAAGTCGCCAAATTCAGAGTGAATTGTCAGAGAAGCCTTTGGAGCCGACTCGCAATAGCCGATAATCTGTGCATCAATATGGAAATCTTTGGAGAGGCTAATGATCTGATCAGCAATCTCCTCAGTGGTATATATTTCCATGCGGTGTCCCATATTGAATACCTTGTACATTTCTTTCCAGTCGTAGGAGGCTTGTTCCTGAATAATCCTGAACAAAGGGGGTATCGGCATCATGTTATTTTTCACGATGTGCAGATCAGAAATAAAATGGAGTATTTTTGTTTGAGCGCCTCCGGTACAGTGTATCATCCCATGTATATTATTACGAAACTGCTCAAGCATCTGAATCATCAGCGGGGCATAGGTACGGGTGGGTGACAATAAGGCCTTTCCAATATTAACCGGGAGTTCGGGCACCTCATCTGTAAGCAGGTAATGGCCCGAATATACAAGGTTTTCAGGTATTGCACCATCAAAACTCTGCGGGTATTTTTGCGCATACGTCTTGTTCAGTACCTCGTGCCGGGCCGAAGTAAGTCCGTTACTTCCCATGCCGCTGTTGTATTCATTTTCGTAAGTTGCCTGCCCACATGACGACAAGCCAACAATGACATCGCCATGGCCGATTTTTTCATTTGTAATGACATCCTGTCGTTTCATCCGGCACGAAACAACGCTATCAACCACGATGGCCCTGACCAGATCACCCACATCGGCTGTTTCGCCACCTGTGGAATATATTGTCAGGCCATGTTCTCTCAATAACTGTAATACCTCTTCTGTACCATTGATGATAGCAGAGATTACTTCACCTGGGATAAGGAATTTATTACGGCCAATGAGCGAGGATAAAAGAATATTTTGCGTAGCGCCTACACATAACAGGTCGTCAGTGTTCATGACTATGGCATCTTGTGCCACGCCCTTCCATACAGATAAATCACCAGTTTCTTTCCAGTACAGGTATGCAAGAGAAGATTTTGTCCCGGCGCCATCGGCATGCATAAGAGAGCAATACGCATCATCCTGACCAAAATAATCAGGAATAATTTTGCAGAAGGATCGCGGGAACAATCCTTTTGAAATGTTTTTCAAAGAATTATGTACATCTTCTTTTGCGGCAGATACACCCCGCTGATTGTATTTTTCCTGGTTTGTCATTTCATTTTAACAAAAAAAGCATCCGAGGATTGGCGGACGCTTTTTTTTTAATTTATTTATTGTCACAAATATTATTTTTCAGGGTTTTCGGGAACAACAGGTGCAACACCAAAAATAAGTTGTTTCTTTTCATCATCTATATAATATTCGCCGAATTTAGTCAAAACCTTTGAACCGATAATAACGTCGTGTGTAAGATCTTTTACCACCTTGGCGGTCAAGAATTCCTGTGTTTTTTTTGCGATAGTCATTTTTTTGATGGTAACCAAAGCATTTTCTACAATAGAACCGTCTTCTTTAAACGCTTTGTCTTTATCTTTGAAATCTGACTTTGTAACACGGTATTCTGTTAATAGGCGCATAACAAACTTTTCGGAGATGAGCATTCCCTCTTCATCAGCCTCGTATTTGAAGTCTGATGAAATACCATTAATAATGCTTCTGCCTTCAAAAGTACCGCTGCCGCTGGGGAGAATGGTAAGAACATTATCCATAGGGTTGACCTGAATAACTACGTTTGTGGCAGTTGAATCATTAAGGTTGGTAGCTATAAAATCTTCACTTAATATGGTAAATTCTGTTCTTCTGTTCAATTGATGTGCAGCTTCTTTTTCGCAGGTAGTTTTCAGCGATTTGATATAAGCTTCGGTCAATTCGGTTCCTTTAGCGAAGAAGAAGGGTTTTTCCTTGCACTGAGGATATTTGGCAGCATCGAGTAACACTGTTTTGTCGCGATCAAGAATGCGCGGTCTGTTTGCGCCATAGCCCTTGGCAAAAATTCTTCCCGGGTGTATTCCCATAGAATCCACAATATAATGCACAGCAGAACGCGCCCTGCGTTGCGACAGGGTATCATTGGTCATAGCAATAGGCCGGATATCGGTGTGTGATGATAATTCAATGACCCAGCGCTCGTTCTGGTTAAGAACATCAACCAGCCAGTTTAAAGAATCCATGGCCTGCGGTGTAAGATACCACTGACCAATTACATAAAGCACATCGGGCAGGACAATAGGAGCTTTAGGGATAGGTGCCAGGTTAAAATCATGAATGAGATCTTTGCTATTTTTCAATCCCACAGTGGTTTCGCGGCCAACGGCAGCAAAATAATTATCTTTAGATACATTAAGTTCATAAGAGGTATTTTCACGAATCTGCGTTTTGCCGAACTGGTAAGTTCCAGTGGCATCAGTAGAATCCTCGATGATGGTTCCATCGGATCCTTCGAGTCTGACCAAAGCTCCTGGTATAATTTGCTTGGTGCTATCGTCTCTGACTACACCCTGAAGGGTAAACAACAATGGGGGAAGAAAGAATGAATAAATATCATCAAAACCTTTTCCGCCTTTACGGTTTGAGGTTAAAAATCCTTCATTTTTATCGGCTTTAAAAATAATGCCAAAATCATCGCCGGATGAATTCAAAGGATATTTCAGGTTTTCGGGTTTTGACCATTTTCCGCCTTCGAGTTTTGTTTCAAAAATATCCAGGCCGCCAAGTCCGAGGTGTTCGTGTCCGTTGGATGAGAAATACAACACGGCATCGTCACGGAGATAGGGGAACATTTCATCGCCGGATGTATTAATGGTTGGTCCAAGATTTACAGCCTTATCGAAAGGTTTTGTCTTTTTGGTACGTTTAGCCACCCAGATATCTTTTCCGCCAAGCCCTCCGGGTAAATCAGCGGAAAAATAAATAGTAAGTTCATCCTCACTCAACGACGGGTGACCAATATGCATGCTTAAATCGTCAAACAACTTCAGCGTATCCGGAGTGGACCATCCGCGGCCTTGCTTTTTTGCAAAATATATCTGACAACCCATTTTTGATTTCTTTAAATAGGGGCATCTTGTAAAATAAATTACATTAGCTTTTTTGTTCAACCAGGGAGTGCCTTCGTTAACATCGGTGTTGATATTTTCATCAGCGGGCAAAGGTTCGCTCCAGGCGCCTTTTTTATCTAAGGTAGTAACATAAATGTCAGAAAAACTCTGTCCTGTCCATCCGTCGGTTGATTTGCCTGTAGAGCCGTCGCGGGTGGTGGTAAACAACAAGGCTTTGAAGTTTTTATCAGCCCAATAAGGCGAAAAATCTGATTGTTTGCTATTGAGTTTTTTTACATTGTCAACTACATACCGGGTGGGATCATCTTTCCATTTAATAGAATATTCGCAAGACTCAACTCCCAAGGGCCCGCGGGTATCAGCAGGTGCCAATTTGACATATTCTTTATATTCCACTATGGCTTCGGCATATTGTTCATCCGCCTTGAGTGCATCGGCAAGATAAAGATGAGCTATCGGGTCCGGGTAATTTGATTTAACAACGCGTGTGTACCAGTTAATAGCTTGTTTGTGGTTGCCGGTTTTACGGTAACATTCTGCCAGACGAAACAACACTCTACCTTTCTCGGGCTTATTTCCTTTAATTTTGTTATAGGCCTGTTTATATAAATCAATAGCAACAGTATATTGTTCTGTTTCAAATGCCTCATCGGCATCGGATGAATAATTACGCTGCGCGACAGATGGGTTGGCCTGCACAAATAAGAGAAACAAAAATGCAACGAAACCTAATAAGTATATTTTCTTGCTCATATAAATTAATATTAAACCCTAATAATAGTTTGCTAATTTAAAAAAATATTTAACACTAAAAAAAGAACATTTTTTTATTTTTTAAAAAAAAACATTACAATGCTAATTATCAACAAATTAGCATTGTAACATTTTCTTATCAATATTTTTTTTTGCCTTGAGATTTGTTAACTTTTTAAATTTTTTAGTTATACGTTATTTCTTCTCCTGAAGTTTCAGTGCTTTCTTTTCTTTACGTCTTTTTTGTATCATAATAAAATCGTAAGCCACCGGAGTAGCATTAAAGATAGAAGAATAGGTACCCACAACTATACCTACCAATAAAGCAAAGATAAATCCCCTAATCATTTCGCCGCCCAGAATAAACATGGCCAGCAGAGTGATTATGGTGGTGCCTGAGGTGTTGATGGTTCTGCCTAGTGTACTGTTCATGGCGGCATTCATATTTTCTTTCAGGTCACGTTTGGGATAAAGTCCTATATACTCCCTGATTCGGTCGAAGATGATTACAGAGTCGTTTATAGAATATCCGATAATTGTCAGGATAGCTGCAATAAACGCCTGATCGACCTCCATACCGAATGGAAGTAATCCCCAAAACAGTGAATACATTGATATAACGATTAAGGCATCGTGGGTTAAAGATATCACACCACCAAGCCCATATTGCCATTTCTTAAAACGAATTGCTATATAAACAAATATTACAAAAAGTGCAATTATGATGGCATACATTGAAGACAATTTAATATCATCAGCTATGGTCGGCCCTACTTTATTGGAACTTAATTTTCCCAAAAGTTTGCCAGCTTTGTCGCTAAGGAAATCGTCTTTGGTGATTGGAGTTGTATAAACAGACTTCAGGCCTTCGTACAGTTTGTTTTCTACGATGGAGTCTGTTGCCTTATCTGAGTTATCAATCATATATTTTGTGGTCACTTTCACCTGATTGCTTGGCCCAAAAGTTTTCACTTCGGGAGTTTCTCCAAAGGATTTTTCGAGTAAACTGCGTACGTCATTGGTTTTTACATCCTTGTCAAAACGGACCACATAGGTGCGTCCACCGGTAAAGTCAATACCAAAATTCATCCCCCTGACAAAAAGAGAAATAATACCGATTACAATTATTGTTAAAGAGAGAATGTACAGTTTTTTACGGATATCAATAAACTTTATCTTGGTATTGGTGAAAGCATTAATAGTGTATTTATTCCCGAATTTAATCGTACGGTTTTTGGCGCTCATGCCTTCGAAAATCAAACGCGATACGAAAATAGCTGTAAAGAGAGAGGTGAGAATACCAATAATAAGTGTGGTGGCAAATCCCTGAATTGGTCCTGTACCAAAAATAAACAATACGATACCAGTCAGTATAGTGGTGACGTTACCGTCGATAATGGCGGAATAAGCATGTTTGTAACCATCGGCTATAGCCAGTTTCATCCCCTTTCCGGCCCTTACCTCCTCTTTGATACGTTCATAAATAATAACGTTGGCATCCACGGCCATACCCATGGTGAGCACAATACCTGCGATGCCGGGTAAGGTTAATGTAGCACCCAGAGAAGCCAAAACCCCCAGGAGAAAGAAAATATTTACTAATAGGGCAATATCCGCAACCAATCCGGCCTTATTATAGTAAAGCGCCATATAAATCAGTACGAGTACAAAGGCGATGACAAATGACAACAGACCTGCATTTATGGCTTCTTTACCCAGCGATGGTCCAACGACCGCTTCTTCCACAATTTTTGTCGGAGCCGGAAGTTTTCCTGCTTTAAGAATATTGGCCAAATCCTTGGCTTCTTCCAGCGTAAAGTTTCCGGTGATGGAGGAGTGTCCGTTGGGGATTTCGCCCTGCACCGTCGGGAAAGAATATACCATATTATCAAGGACAATGGCGATGGATTTTCCGACATTGGCCGCCGTGAGGTTTTTCCACTTGGTAGCGCCTTCGGAATTCATACTCATCGATATCTGATTTCCCTGTTGCTGGTCGATATCCTGACGGGCATCTACAATAACATCACCGGCCAGTGATGCCGATCCGTCGCGGGAAGCTTTCAGCGCGATCAACTGGTGGGTAGTACCTTTTTCATCAATAGGTTTTACCGACCACATGAAACGAATTTCGCGCGGGAAAATCATTTGTACCTGCGGGTGATGTATCATAGCCATAACTTTGGCTGTGTCGAAAGACCGGCAATAGCCCACCACCGGGCCTCTGTTTGGATAATAATTACCGCTTTCGTCCTGAATGAGGGCCGGTTGCAAAAAGGCCAACAGTGGGTGTTCGGCCGCATATTCCTCGAAAGATTGTTCGCCTTTGGCGGTGGTGTCACCAGCAGTATCGCTCAAGGCTTTTTCCACCAGTGAAGTATCATCAGCAGTTTTCGTTTCGGCCGCCGCCGTTGTTGTTTCTGCTTTTTCTGCTGTGGTATCGCCTGTAGCAATGGCGGTAGTGTCAACACCCACCAGGGTGTCACCGGTGGCGATTACCGCTTTCATTTTTTTATCGGCTTGTTCAATAAAGCCATAAACATCCTTGTATTCGTAGGTTTCCCAGAACTCAAGTTTGGCGGTTCCCTGAATCAGTTTTCTGACACGTTCAGGTTCTTTAATACCGGGCAATTCGATTAAAATTCTTCCCGATCCCGATAATTTCTGGATATTGGGCTGAGCAACGCCAAAACGGTCGATACGGGTACGCAAGATATTAAAGGTACGGTCAACAGCGCCTTCGGTTTCAATGCGCACAGCTTTCAGCACATCTTCGTCGGAGGTGTTAAAATTGATTTTGTCTTTTAGTCCAACTATGAAGAAAGACGCAAGTTTGGCATTGGAAGTATTATTCTTTTTAAAAGAAGCTTCAAACAAAGAAACAAAATCTGCAGAACTGTTTTTTTGCATTTCAACCGCATCGGCCATTACTTTATTAAAGAAAGGATCTTTGGTGTTGTTTGCCAGTGCCCTGATAATGTCGGGAATGGAAACCTCAAGGGTAACGTTCATACCACCTTTAAGGTCGAGGCCAAGATTGATCTCGCGTTCCTTACATTCCTTGTACGTATATTTGCGTATCCAGGCAAAGTTATAGATTACCTCGCCCGACATTGAATCTAAGTAGTATTGTTCCCTCTTGTTGACAATAGAGTCTTTGTAGTACAGCTCCATTTCAGGGATTCCTTTTGCCAGCGTAGTGGCAAGGCTGTCAACATTTCCGCTTAAAGCAAATTCTTTTGCATCTTTTTCAACCATGCGCGTACATAAAGTAAATGACAGCTGAAATAAACACACCAAGGCGATTAAAATCGCCAAAAACCTGAAAACTCCTTTGTTTTGCATATCTTACAACGTTTTTTAAGTACTTATTTTTTTGAAGCTGCAAAGATAGAATTTCCTTTGTAAATAACCAATCATATATTTAAAACTTTCTTAAAAAAAACATACAGCAAACTTTAATGTTACTTTTTTGGGCATTAATTCATACCTTTGTGAATAACACTTTACAAATACCTCACCCATATATGAAAGCGTTAACTAATTTTTTTCTTCTGGCTTTTTTGTTTTTCATTGCAATCCCCATCACATATTGTCAAATTCAATATGATTATGGGTTTAAAAAAGATTTTTCTGTCAGCACGAGTGACCAAAGTGGGAATCCGCTTGTTTATGCATGGGCCGGGGGAATGAATTCATGTCATTTTTCGGAACTTGA
>Ga0116171_10003693_pt1 | contig 14066 bp, 7 predicted proteins | sample AD_JPNHW2_MetaG_FD_89798 | JGI IMG/M metagenome (GOLD analysis project Ga0116171, IMG submission 89798) | Active sludge microbial communities of municipal wastewater-treating anaerobic digesters from Japan - AD_JPNHW2_MetaG | ecosystem: Engineered > Bioreactor > Anaerobic > Digestate | place...
AGAAGCTACAAAAGATTTGGATGAAAATGGTATTATTCGAATTGGAGCACGTATTGAACCCGGTGATATTATCATTGGTAAAATAACTCCAAAAGGAGAATCGGATCCTTCACCCGAAGAAAAGTTGTTGCGTGCAATCTTTGGTGATAAAGCCGGTGATGTAAAAGATGCTTCATTGAAAGCTACGCCATCGCTTTCAGGAGTAGTTATTGGTAAACGATTATTCTCAAAAGCACAAAAGAACCGCAAATCCAAACTGGCAGACAAAGCTGTTTTGCCCAAACTGGATGAAGACTTTGAAGCGCAGGCAGCTTCACTGAAAGATACGCTGATAGAGAAATTACTCATCATCATTGAAGATAAAACCTCAGCCGGAGTAAAAGACTTTTTAGGTGCTGACATCGTATCCCGAAACAGCAAATTTACCGCTGAACGTCTGCGAGAAATTGATTTTACCACTATTCAGTTGGGTAAATGGACATCAGATAATCATAAGAATGATTTGATCCGTCAGTTAATACTGAATTATTTACATAAATACAAAGAACTGGATGCACAGATCAAACGCCAGAAGTTCAATATTACCATTGGTGACGAACTTCCGAATGGTATTGTTCAAATGGCTAAAGTTTATATTGCCAAAAAACGTAAGATACGTGTAGGTGATAAGATGGCCGGTCGGCACGGTAATAAAGGTATTGTTTCCAAAATTGTACGTCAGGAAGATATGCCGTTCCTCGAAGACGGAACTCCTGTTGACATAGTGTTAAATCCGCTTGGTGTGCCTTCACGTATGAACCTTGGTCAGATTTTTGAAACCGTACTGGGATGGGCCGGAAAAGAATTGGGTTTACGATTTGCAACTCCGATTTTTGATGGAGCATCACTTGATGACCTGGACCAATGGTGCGACAAAGCAGGGGTACCGCGTTACGGTAAAACATATCTCTATGATGGAGGTACCGGTGAACGGTTTGATCAAACTGCAACGGTAGGTATAATCTACATGCTTAAACTTGGCCATATGGTTGAAGATAAAATGCATGCTAGATCCATCGGTCCATATTCACTTATAACTCAACAACCACTCGGTGGTAAAGCACAGTTTGGTGGTCAACGTTTTGGTGAAATGGAGGTATGGGCGCTTGAAGCTTTCGGCGCATCACACATTTTGCAGGAAATCCTTACTGTAAAATCGGATGATGTTATGGGTCGTGCAAGAACCTATGAAGCAATCGTGAAAGGTGATCCAATGCCTACACCCGGAATTCCGGAATCACTCAATGTATTATTGCATGAATTGCGTGGTTTAGGATTAAGTATCAATTTGGAATAATCTGAAAAGCCCCCTAACTTTCTCTCTGAGTGAAAATTATGGGAAAATCAATTTAGAGAACTTTTTTTACAAATGTGAGAAAAGTAATTTGTAAATAAATAAATTGTCAATATAAAACATGGCTTTCAAAATCGATAATAAATCAAAGAGTAGCTTTAATAAAATCTCTATCGGGTTGGCATCGCCGGAAGAAATACTCCGACTTTCGAGCGGAGAAGTGCTGAAACCTGAAACCATTAATTACCGTACCTACAAACCAGAGCGGGATGGATTGTTCTGTGAACGAATTTTCGGTCCAACGAAGGATTTCGAATGTCATTGCGGAAAGTATAAACGTATCCGTTATCGTGGCATTGTTTGTGACCGATGCGGTGTGGAAGTAACTGAGAAGAAAGTCCGTCGTGAACGTATGGGACATATTCAACTGGTTGTTCCCGTAGCACATATCTGGTATTTCCGTTCATTGCCTAATAAGATAGGTTATTTGCTCGGCATGCCCACAAAAAAACTGGATGCAATCATTTATTATGAAAAATATGTGATTATACAGGCGGGTATTCTTGATAACGGCGAAAATATTGTAAATAACGAACTGCTCACAGAAGAAGAATATCTGAATTTGCTGGATACACTTCCACGTGAAAATCAATTGCTGGACGATAGTGATCCGAACAAATTCATTGCAAAAATGGGTGCTGAAGCTATCTATGATTTGCTCACAAGACTGGATCTGGATTCACTTTCTTATGAATTGCGTAACAGAGCAAACACCGATACTTCACAACAACGCAAAACTGAAGCCCTGAAACGCCTTCAGATTGTAGAATCATTCCGGGCATCGAAAAACCGAAATAAACCGGAATGGATGATTGTGAAGATTGTACCGGTTATTCCACCTGAATTACGTCCGTTGGTACCACTGGATGGTGGTCGTTTTGCCACATCCGACCTCAATGATTTGTACCGTCGTGTTATTATCCGCAACAACCGTCTGAAGCGTTTGATTGAAATTAAAGCGCCGGAAGTAATTTTACGTAACGAAAAACGTATGCTTCAGGAAGCCGTGGACTCATTACTGGATAATTCGCGTAAATCAAGCGCTGTAAAAACTGATGCCAATCGTCCGCTGAAATCCTTGTCAGATAGTTTGAAAGGTAAGCAAGGACGTTTCCGTCAAAATTTGCTGGGTAAACGTGTTGACTATTCTGCACGTTCGGTAATTGTCGTTGGGCCTGAACTGAAAATGCACGAATGTGGTTTGCCTAAAGATATGGCAGCCGAACTATATAAACCATTCGTTATCCGTAAATTAATTGAACGCGGGATAGTAAAAACAGTAAAATCAGCCAAAAAGATTATTGACCGAAAAGATCCGGTCATTTGGGATATTCTGGAATATGTAATGAAAGGACATCCTGTGTTGCTCAACCGTGCCCCGACACTTCACCGTTTGGGTATTCAAGCATTCCAGCCAAAAATGATTGAAGGAAAAGCAATTCAGTTACATCCACTCGCTTGTACAGCTTTCAATGCTGACTTTGACGGTGACCAGATGGCTGTTCACTTACCACTTGGCAATGAAGCTGTTCTCGAAGCTCAAATGTTGATGTTGGCATCACACAATATTCTTAATCCATCGAATGGCGCTCCTATTACCGTTCCATCTCAGGACATGGTATTGGGATTGTATTATATCACTAAGCCACGACCGGGATCAAAAGGAGAAGGGTTGATTTTTTATTCACCTGAGGAAGCAGAAATCGCATATAACGAGGGTGTTGTGTCTCTCCACTCTTTAATTAAGGTAAAAACCAGAGATTTGGATGAAAATGGAGAACAGACAATTCGCCTGATTGAAACCACAATAGGACGCATTCTGTTCAACAAACATGTGCCCGTGGAAATGGGTTACATCAATGAACTGCTATCGAAGAAATCTTTGCGTGATATCATTGGTCGTGTGATTGATGCTTGCGGTGTTGCACGTACAGCACAATTCCTGGATGATATCAAAGACCTGGGATATTACATGGCGTTCAGAGGAGGTCTATCCTTTAACCTGAGTGATGTAATAATACCAAAGGAAAAGGAAACACTGGTTCAGGAAGGTAATGCAGAGGTGGAAGAAATCATGAATAACTATAATATGGGTTTCATCACTCCCCGTGAACGTTATAACCAGATTATCGATACCTGGACACATGTAAATACAAAGTTGTCAAATGTGTTAATAAAACAGTTAGCTGAAGACCGTCAGGGTTTCAACTCCATGTACATGATGCTTGACTCCGGAGCCCGTGGTTCTAAAGAACAGATACGTCAGCTGGCTGGTATGCGTGGTCTGATGGCTAAACCGCAGAAGTCTGGTGCTGAAGGTGGACAAATCATCGAAAATCCTATCTTATCAAACTTTAAGGAAGGACTTTCAGTACTTGAATACTTTATTTCCACACACGGTGCTCGTAAAGGTTTGGCTGATACAGCTCTGAAAACAGCAGATGCCGGTTACTTAACCCGTCGTCTGGTAGACGTTTCTCAAGATGTAATTATCAATGAAGAGGATTGCGGTACATTACGCGGATTGATTGCAACTGAAATTAAAAATAACGAAGATGTAATTTCATCCTTGTATGAACGTATTTTGGGACGTGTTTCTGTTCATGATATCTATCATCCGTTGACCGGTGAACTTCTTGTTGCTTCGGGCGAACAAATAGTTGAAACTGCCGCTAAAAAGATTCAGGATTCTCCTATTGAACGTGTAGAAATTCGTTCAGTATTAACTTGTGAATCGAAGAAAGGAGTTTGTGCAAAATGCTACGGACGCAACCTGGCAACCGGTAAAATGGTTAATCAGGGCGAAGCTGTTGGCGTTATTGCTGCTCAGTCTATTGGTGAGCCGGGTACTCAGCTGACACTTCGTACGTTCCACGTCGGTGGTATTGCATCAAACATTGCTGCAGAATCAAAAATTACGCTACGTTACGATGGCCGTCTTGAATTTGACGAACTTCGTACTGTGGATTCGATTGATGAAGAAGGTACAGAATGCAGGGTAGTTGTAAGTCGTTTGACTGAACTTCGTGTCGTAGACCCCAATACAGGAATTGTCCTTACTACTCAAAATGTTCCTTATGGTTCAAAACTGTATGCAAAACATGGCGATTTAGGAAGAAAAGGTCAGTTTGTATGTAGCTGGGACCCATTCAATGCTGTTATTATCGCAGAAGCTGAAGGTAAAATCGAGTTTGAAGATGTAATAGAAAATATTACCTATAAAACTGAAGTAGATGATGCTACAGGACTTCGTGAAAAAATTATCATAGAATCAAAAGATAAAACAAAAGTACCAAGTGCCAATGTTGTTGATAATGAAGGTAATATAAGAAACTATAACTTACCTGTAGGAGCTCACCTTGTACTTGATGACGGAAGTACTATCAAGGCTGGACAGATGCTTGTTAAGATACCACGTGCTGTAGGTAAAGCCGGGGATATCACAGGTGGTCTGCCACGTGTAACAGAATTGTTCGAAGCCCGTAATCCATCAAATCCTTCAGTTGTTGCTGAAATTGATGGAGAGATTAACTTCGGCAAAATCAAACGTGGTAACCGTGAAGTATCGGTAACTTCGAAGACAGGTGAAGTTAAAAAATATCTTATACCACTGTCAAAGCAAATACTTGTTCAGGAAAATGACTTTATTCGTGCAGGTACTCCGCTATCTGACGGAGCGATTACACCAGCCGATATTCTGGCAATCAAAGGTCCAACTGCTGTACAAGATTATATTGTGAACGAAGTTCAGGATGTTTACCGTTTACAAGGTGTAAAGATTAACGACAAACACTTTGAAGTTATCGTACGCCAGATGATGCGTAAGGTCGAAATTGATGATCAGGGCGATACCCGCTTCCTTGAAAAACAGATCGTTGATAAAAACGAGTTTATGGAAGAAAACGACCGTATCTGGGGTAAAAAAGTAATTATTGACGCCGGAGATTCTGATACTTTGAAACCAGGACAGATTATTACTGCCCGCAAACTGAGAGACGAAAACAGCGTATTGAAACGTAAGGACCTCAAACTTGTTCAGACACGCGATGCCGTTCCTGCAACATCAAGCCAGGTGTTACAGGGTATAACACGTGCTGCATTGCAGACAAACAGTTTCATGTCGGCCGCTTCATTCCAGGAAACAACAAAAGTACTGAATGATGCAGCAATCAATGGAAAAATCGACAAGCTGGAAGGATTAAAAGAAAACGTGATTTGCGGTCATCTGATCCCTGCCGGAACCGGTCTGCGAGAATATGAAAAAATTATTGTAGGTTCGCGTGACGAGTATGAAAAAATGATGGATGCACGTAAAAACGTTTTGGATATCAACCGAGAGGATGAAATGGAAGTAGAATAAACTTCTTAAATTCTTAGTAAATAAAGATAAATGGCACATTCTGAATGGATTGTGCCATTTGTTTCTTTATGTTGGAAACTTCTTGTAAGCATCAGAACTGACTGAGATGAAAAATGAATTTTTTTCATTTTATGAATATTTCTCAACTTAGTTTAAAAATCAAACAAAAATTCCTGCTACAAAAATGGTATGCTATGATTTAAGTCCTTACTTGCTCAATACAAAAAAATAGTGTAATTTAGTGCAGGCATTTTGAATAAAGTATTTATCTGAAAATCATAAATATATGGAAAATAATTATTGCGTAATTATGGCTGGTGGGCTTGGCTCCCGTTTCTGGCCTTTCAGCCGGAATGATAAGCCCAAACAATTCCTCGACTTTTTTGGCACAGGACGATCATTAATACAAATGACTTATGATCGTTTCAGGGCTTTAGTTCCCGCTTCCAATATTTTGATCGTTTCAAATTTAATCTACAAAGATCTTATTTTGGAACAACTGCCTGAGATTAAACCCGAGCAGGTGCTTCTTGAGCCTGCGAGACGTAATACAGCCCCGTGTATTGCCTATGCAATACAACGGATCAAAGCGACAACTAAAAAAGCAAATATAATAGTAGCCCCTTCCGATCATTTAATAATGAAGGAGACCGAATTCCTGAATACAATCAGAGAAGGTTTAGATTTTGTCGATAAAAACGATTGTCTGCTCACCTTAGGAATTAAACCAAGTCGCCCGGAAACCGGATATGGCTATATTCAGGTTGAAGAGGGTACTACAAATCCGCGTAAGGTAAAAACCTTTACGGAGAAACCAAATGCCGAACTGGCACAAGTATTTTTGGAAACCGGAGAATTTTTCTGGAATTCAGGTATCTTTCTTTGGAATTTGAAAGCTATCGACAACGCCTTTAAGATGTATTTACCTGATGTGGCTAATAAGTTCAACGAAGGAGAAAAATTCTATAATACCGATAAGGAACAGGATTTTATCAATGAAATGTATCCTTCGTGTCCGAATATATCCATAGACTATGGCGTTATGGAAAAAGCTGAAAGTGTATATGTGCTTTGTGCAGATTTCGGATGGTCTGACCTCGGTACCTGGGGCTCTCTGTACGACCTGTCCCAAAAAGACGATATGAAAAACGTTACTCTGAAGTGTGAAGCAATTTTTTATAATAGTGAAGACAATATAATAGCCCTTCCTAACGGAAAATTGGCAGTAATTCAGGATTTGAATGGATACATAGTAGCCGAATCCGATAATGTACTACTGGTTTGTAAAAAATCAGATGAGCAGCGTATTCGCCAGTTTGTTAACGATGCAAATGTGAAATTCGATGGAAAGTACTCCTGAAGATTATAAAATTGCGCATTTTTGCTCTCAGGTTTTATGTAATTTGTAAGGTGTATTATGTGTGCAGAATAGTTGATATTTATCAGAAAATCCAAACTTAAGTAATAATAAATTAAACATGCCAGTTTCTGTTCATGAAAGAAAATCTTGTCATGTAAGTAAAAAGAATGTCAGATATAATACATTTATTACCAGATTCAGTAGCCAATCAGATTGCTGCAGGTGAGGTAATTCAGCGGCCGGCATCAGTTATAAAAGAATTGGTGGAAAACTCTATCGATGCTGGAGCAAAAAATATTCAAGTACTGATAAAAGACGGTGGAAGTACTTTGATTCAGATTGTTGATGATGGAGTGGGGATGAGTGAAACAGATGCTCGTATGTCGTTCGAACGGCATGCAACATCAAAAATAAAAGACGCAGCCGATTTGTTTACACTTCGAACAATGGGATTTAGGGGTGAAGCATTGGCATCAATAGCTGCTGTGGCACAAGTGGAGTTACGTACACGTAAGGAAACGGAAGAGCTTGGAACACTGATTGAAATAGCAGGTACACGCGTTTTTCGCCAGGAATCCGTACAATGCAACAAGGGCACTAACATAGCTGTGAAAAGTTTGTTCTTCAATGTTCCTGCCCGAAGACGGTTTCTGAAATCTCCTTCAACCGAGATGACACATATACGTAATGAATTTTACCGGATCGTACTGGTTCATCCCGATATTAGTTTCTCATTGTATGATGGAACTCTGGAACTGATGTCCCTTCCAGCCACCTCACTGAAAGCCCGAATTGAACATGTGTTCAACGGTGTTTCGAAGAAAAAACTTGAACAACAGCTACTGCCTATTGAGACAAATACAAGTATTTTGTCAGTCACAGGTTTTGTCGGACGACCCGAATATGCTCAGAAATTAGCTAATCAGTATTTCTTTGTGAATGGACGATATATGCGTCATCCGTATTTTCATAAAGCTGTAATGGTTGCATATAATCAGTTGATTAAGCCTAATGAAAATCCGAATTATTTCATTTATTTTGATATAGACACACAATCAATCGATGTAAATGTACATCCTTCAAAAACGGAGATAAAGTTCGAAAATGAGCAGGCAATCTGGTCAATACTCCTGGCATCCGTTAAGGAAGCACTTGGCAAGTTTCAGGTAATGCCTCCACTCGATTTTGATCAGGATGATTCACCTGAAATACCTGTACTTGACTCGCATACTGCTATCAGACCTCCAGGAACACATTTCGATCCGAGTTACAATCCTTTCAGATTAAGTTCTCAGCCAAAACGCCAGCAATTGGATTGGGAACAATTGTACGGAGAATTCAAAAAAGAAATATATCAACCCGAACAACAGTCAGTTCAACCGGAAGCAGATGATCATTTCGAGACGCGATTAGAACCGGAACAGCCGATGCTTGATCTTGCTGTTAATTCAATGGAATTTTACCAGTTTAAAAATAAATATATACTTACCACCGTCAAGTCGGGTTTGATGATAATCGATCAGCACAGAGCTCATAAAAGAGTCCTGTTTGACCGTTTTATGAAGAAAACGGAAAGTCAAAAAGGAATTACACAGCAAGTTCTGTTTCCCGAAATTCTGGAACTCAGCAAAGATGAATTCGGTGTAATGGAACAAATACTGCCTGATTTGAGCTGGGTAGGTTTTGATATAGTTCCTATTGGAAAAAGTGAATACGCTATCAATGGAATTCCTTCAGAGATTGAAATGACTTCCACGTTACAATTATTGAAAGATATGATTGCAACTGTAAGTGAAACCGAAATTACAGTGAAAGAATCAATAAAGGAAGAAATTGCCATTCAGATAACTCGACACACAGCAATACAGTATGGACAAACCCTGAATTTAACTGAGATGAGGGAGTTGTTCGATAACTTGTTTACCTGCGAAAACCATATGTATACCCCCGATGGCAAATTAATTCTTTCGATGATACAAACAGAAGACATTGAAAACAAATTCAAATAAAAAATGCGATGTTTTAGCATCGCATTTTTTATAATGTAACCATTTCCCCGATTAATCTTCTTTTACCTGAGGCATGATAAGTTTATAGCCTTTACCATGGATATTGATAATTGCTACATTCTGGTCGTCTTTCAGTAATTTACGCAGTTTAGTTATATATACGTCCATACTGCGTGCATTGAAGTAATTATCGTCCACCCAAATTGTTTTGAGAGCAAAATTACGTTCCAGAATATTGTTGGCATTAGCAGCGAGCAGGTTGAGGAGTTCAGATTCTTTAGTAGTCAGTTTTTTGATTTCTCCTTCAAACTCAAGCGTTTGTTTCTGAGCGTCGAATGTGAAACCTCCGATTTGATAGGTAACTACATCTTTGGATTTTTTGCCACGTACACGGCGCAGAATAGATTCAATACGATATAGTAATTCTTCCATACTGAATGGTTTTGACAGATAGTCGTCAGCACCAAGTTTGAAGCCTTGCAGAATATCTTCTTTCATTGATTTTGCAGTGAGGAAGATAATAGGTACTTCCGTATTCATGGCCCGGATATCTGCTGCCAAAGCAAATCCGTCTTTTTTAGGCATCATTACATCCAATACGCACAAATCGAATTTATTGCGGGAAAAAGATTTATAACCAGCTTCGCCATCTGGTTGTAAGTCACAGTAGAAACCTTTTGTTTGAAGGTATTCTCTGAGCAGCATGCCAAGATTTTCATCATCTTCGCACAGCAAAATTTTTACTTTTTCGTCATTCATAATTGTTTTTTTTAAGTGTTGGTATTATTATTGTGAATTTTGTTCCAATTCCGGGTTCACTTTCAACTTTTATGCTTCCATTATGGTCTGTGACCATTTTTTTTACGTAAGCAAGTCCTAGTCCGAACCCTTTAACATTATGCAAATTGCCTGTTGAAACACGATAGAATTTATCGAATATACGTTTCAAATCCTCCCGCTTCATTCCGATTCCATTGTCTTCAACGCTAATCAACAGGTTGTCTTTTTCATTCCAGGTTTCAAGATTGAGTATCAGAGGCTTGTCGCTATATTTGAGAGCGTTGTCCATCAGATTGAAAATTATATTGGTGAAATGTATTTCGTCAACATAAGCAATATCGGATTGGGCTTTCAGACTTGAATTGATTTTTCCCCCTTTGCTGGTGACTTTCAGCGAAAAACTACCAATAATATCCTTAATCAGGTTGTTTATGTGTATCTCAGTGAATTTGAGTGTCGATTTTTCTTTCTCGAACATGGACATCTGAAGTACTTTTTCTACCTGTAAACTCAGCCGTTTTGTTTCATCCCTTATCACATTGGTTACATGTTTCATCATATCCGGATTTTTGCCTACTCCCGGATCCTGTAACATCTGTGACGCTAGTGATATAGTTGAAATCGGAGTTTTAAACTCATGTGTCATATTATTAACGAAATCATTCTTCATGTTGTTCAGTTGCTTTTGTCTGAAGATAATGACTATGGTCAAAACAAAAATGATAAAAGTAAAAACGATCACACCCACAGAGGGCAGCAACAGATTGAGCGATTCGTAGATAAAACTTTGCTTAGTTGGAAAAACTACCTGCATATATGCTTTGCGATAACTGTCCTCATGAGGGAACAGCTCCTGTACATATATATCGGTATTTGGTCTTAGATTGGTGTTAATTGTTTTGTTGCACTGATAGATTATTTTATTTCTATTATCTACAATTGTATAATAGAACGGTAAATCTACATTGTTGTTCTTAAGATATGTTTCAAGCGTTTCATTGAGATCGGTAAAATCAACTCGCTCGCTGATTTCTTTGTTTTCGTTTTCGCGAAGCCATCTGAATACTGCCTGATCGAGTATTGTCTTTGATCGGGAGAAATTTGACTGAAATTTTTGTTGAAGGTATTTTGATGTTTCTTCAATAGTAGCCTTGCCGTGTCCGGTAGATAGACGTATTCGTGGACTTATTGACGATGAACTTTTCCAGTTAGATTTCAATGTGTCTTTTTGACCATTGATGACAAAATTATTCGATTTGCTTTCAGATTGCACATATTCATTATCATCCAGCGTCTGTGCAAGATATTCTAGTGCCTCATTCTCTTCAAGTAAATTTGCAGTCTGAATCATACTTCGTTTCACTGCTTCATCAAATTGTTTTTCAGCCATTTCCGAAGTTGCCTTCAGAAATTTTGCCTGAACAAGGATGAGCGCACTGAAAGTTATCGTCATCATTATCATTAAAACCCAAATAGTACTCTTCTTCATATACTTTACAAAGTTAAGTTAAAATTAAATGTTAAATTAACAATTAACATAAATTAACTCACAAAAAAAATTGACTAAAGAAATTGAGAAATTATGGTTAATCAAAAGTAATAAAAGTTGTTACGTTTTCTTACAATTTATCTTATCTATAAAAACAGTTAAAACCTCGTTTTGTTTAACATTTAACCTGTTTTTATTAATTTATTTCAATAGATAGCTGTTTCGCGGATAAAAAAGGGTAATTTTGCCTGTAAAAGGATGGCAATGAAAGGTAACAATAAAAAGTGGAGAGAATTATTTGTAACTAATTTTTTGGGTGTTTTCAATGATAATTTTCTGAAAAATTCGATTATTTTCATTTCTGTTACCTGGTCATTACCGACATGGCTATCTCAGTCACAGCTAATATCTTTGGTTGCATCTTGTCTCGTTGTACCATATCTCATTTTTTCTCCCATTGGAGGCAGCCTGGCTGTAAAGTATTCCAAATTAAAGGTGTTAAGGTTGTTAAAGCTGATTGAAGTTCCGGTTATGCTGCTGGCATGTGTCGCTTTTTATAAGCAATGGGTCTTACTGGCTGTACTTTCCGTTTTTGCTCTTGGTACTCAAAGTTGCCTTTATTCACCCTCAAAATATAGTCTGATACGTGATATTGGTGGTGAAGATGGTGTATCCTACGGCAGTGGTATGTTTGAAACAATGGCTTTTATGGGAATTCTGATCGGTACTTTTATCGCTTCATTGATTTCTGATCATTATTCTCTTTTGTTGTTTGCATCAATTGGAATTGGTGTTGCTTTCTTAGGTTTTTATTTTGCAAAAAAAATCAGAGCAGAAGAATTGCCGGTTGAAATGACTGGGAGTTCAACTATTAACCCATATAAGTTCGTAAAGTCAAATTATAAGTTTGCAGACAGATTTAAGCTTGTTAATAGTGCGGTTTTCGGTACATCTGCTTTTTGGTTGATTGCGAATATGGTACAAATGAATATTATTGTTCATTGTAAAGGGTATTATCATATTTCCAATTCCTTAACCGGTGTTGTAATGGCTTGTGCGGCTATTGGAATTGCACTCGGGACAGGTATCACCGGAAAAATAATGGGAACAAGAGTGCTCAAAGGTTTGATAATTCCGGCATTGATTGGCATAATTACAATTTTATTAGTTATCGTTTTTATACCTTTGTCTTTTACTGCTTTTATTGCAATGATTATACTTTTTGCATTTACAGCGGGTATGTTTCAGGTACCCTGCATGGCACTAATGCAACAGGCTGATTTGGGTAGAAAAAGAGGGGATACGGTTGCTTATCTGAATATGATGAACTTTGTTTTTATACTTATCGGTACACTCGTATTTTCGGTTACGACCGCGCTGACAGATGAAAACAGTTTTGCTGTCTTCGGGGTAATGGTTGTACTTTGTCTTTTTATTTTGATATATTTTCTGGTTCGTTATCCTGATTTCAGAAACGAAACAGCAGTTTTGCTCAAAAGAAATAAATAATATTATACGATATACAATAAGAAATTATTCAAATTAAATCATAACCGACTTTACATAACTTAATAATGATGAAATTAATAATTAGAGGATCAAATTTATATGTCATTTTTTTGTTTACAGTTCTTTTATCTTCCTGTAATAAACCTGTTCAAATAAATCAAAGTAAATCAGAAGACAGCAATAACGAAACAATAAAAAAGAATACTATTACAGAAATTCTGGCTAAACCTCAGGTGCCTGTTCTGTGTTATCATCGCATTACAAACGGAAGAAGTGATGAATATTCTGTAACTCCCGCGGCTTTTAGTTCTCAAATGCAGATACTGAACGACAGCGGCTATCATTCGGTTGAACCTGATCAATTGTATGAATACCTGGTTTATAACAAATCTCTTCCTACTAAGCCATTTATGATTACCTTTGACGATTCGAGAGAAGAACATTTTACCATTGCTGCACCTGAACTCGAGAAACATGGTTTTCGGGGAGTTTTCTTTATTATGACTATAACATACAATAAGAAAAACTATATGACAACTCAACAAATAGCTGAACTGGCTCAGCGAGGGCATACTATCGGGCTACACAGTTGGGATCATACCATGGCAACAAAATATACGACAGATTCGGTAATGACCAAACAGATTGTTGAACCTGCAAAACGACTGGGAAATATCATCGTGAGGAAAGTAGAATACTTCGCTTATCCGTATGGAATTACTAATCACGAAAGTTCCAGGTCAATGAATAAATACTTCAAACTCAGCTTTATTCTTTCTTCCAAAAGGGATTCGATAGAGCCTTTACAGACTGTACGGCGTATGATTGTGCCATCCGGCTGGACACCGGGCGGTATGCTTAAAGCAATGCACAGAACATTTAACAGCAACCGAAAATAACCCTCATTTTTTTTGCCTGTCAATATTCCGTGGAATAAATATTTCCATCATTTGTTTTCAGAGTAAATTATTTGAAATTTTAAGAGAAAGCGACTTTTATAAGAAGATCGCTTTTTTTGCATGTTCAACCCTTTTTATTAAAATTCATTATTGTCCGATAAAGATTATGTACTGCTACTCTGTAGCAAAAATTCAGTATTGTAAAATCTTGCTAAAAAGATTTAGCCACTCTGTGGCTGTTTTTGCAACAGAGTTGCAGCATATTTG
>Ga0116171_10003697_pt1 | contig 14058 bp, 8 predicted proteins | sample AD_JPNHW2_MetaG_FD_89798 | JGI IMG/M metagenome (GOLD analysis project Ga0116171, IMG submission 89798) | Active sludge microbial communities of municipal wastewater-treating anaerobic digesters from Japan - AD_JPNHW2_MetaG | ecosystem: Engineered > Bioreactor > Anaerobic > Digestate | place...
ATACTTTGGATGGGTCATTCGTCGCAAAGCGCTAAGAACAGCAGAGGCGTAACAATAAGGAAGCTTCGCTTGATACTTGAGTCGCTCGATACGGTACAAATTAATTCTCATATCGATCGATGGTCGATGTCGTTTAGCGAAAATGTTTATTGCGACTATGTTGAATGTATCAGGATTTTAAAGCAGGAGAAGATTTACGACAACGATTTTAATCTGAAGTTCTACCATATTATTCAGGAGGGCGAATTATTCAAAGGAGAATCGTACGACTGGCTTGATGATTTTAAAGGTTTGGTTGGAAACAATATTGTTGATATTCTTATGAAGTTTATCAACGAACTAACCCTTGAAGCAGATAGTGAATTGATCATGAAACTGGCGGAACGAATTCTTGAGACCGACCCGATAAATGAACAAGCGCTGGCTTTTAAACTGAAAATTTTAGTCAGACAGAATAATTACAACCTGGCTCGATTCACTTTCGATCGTTTTTGCATTCTTTACGAAGAATTATACGGTGAAAAGTTTGATCAAAAGTTCGACGAATTAATAGCCTGAGAAAAATATGTTCTTTAGCAGGGTTAATTTTTTATTCTTTTACTTATAACACTAAAAATCAGATTTTTTAACATCGAAATGATCTTTTTTTAGGGCAAAAATTAATCCAAAATTAACCATGACTTAACCTCGGCCTAAGCTTCAGCTAAAACCCCGCTAATTGTCTTATATTAGCTTTGTCAATTGAATTTTATTTAGGATTTTGCAGATAAAGTTAGAAAAACGGAGTTTATGAAGTTTTTGAAATCGATTAGAGACCTACTTTCAACTAAAAAAGCTGTATCACTTGTTATCGTTTCAGGAGTGACCTTGGGATTGCTCTTTACAATTGGCGGAAGCAAGGTCGTAAAATATACTTCATCGGACGACTACTGCATGTCGTGCCATGTTCATCCACATGCAGAACAGAGTTGGAAACTTTCTCCGCATTACGACAACAAAGCTGGAGTGATTGTGCATTGCGTACAATGTCATCTTCCTCCCGAGGGACATGGAATGCTTTTTGCAAAAGCGAAACACGGAATGAAGGATCTTTATGGATATTGGTTTAAGGACAGCTCGGAATACAAATGGGCTGCAAAACGAAAACTCGATGCTGCAAAGAAATATATGTACACCGAATCTTGTACCAATTGCCATAAGAACCTGTTCCCAAAAACCCTAACGGTTGAAGGTGAAAATGCACATCTCAACTACCTGACGAGCAACAGCGACATTTCCTGTTTGAACTGTCACCTTACCGTCGGACATTTTGATCCAAACGCCAAGCACGAACATGACACCAATTTTGGTTCGAACGGATCAAAAAAAGCTGAGATTTATTCTGAACCAGCTTTGGTAACGACATTCGGAAACTTTAACGAAAAAATTCCGGGAACAAGTGTTTCGTTTGATATGGTTGCAATTCCCGGAGGAGAATTTGTTATGGGTAGCTCAAAAAACGAAGCTTTTCATAAACTAGACGAAAGTCCTATGCACCCGGTAAAAGTGTCACGCTTCTTCATGGGCAAAATAGAAGTCAGCTGGGACGAATACCTCGAGTTTTTCAAAGCAACCTCGTCGCAAGGACGGAAAGAGGCTGAAGTGAATGAAAATATTGACGCAATTACTGGTCCTACTCCTCCCTGGGGTGCACCAGATCAGGGATGGGGAAAAGGCGCGCGGCCAGCTATTACCATGTCGTGGAAATCGGCAAACACCTATTGCAGATGGTTATCGAAAGTTACGGGCAAAAAATACCGGCTTCCCACTGAAGCAGAGTGGGAGTATGCTGCCCGAGGTGGTACCAAAACCCCATATTTCTTCGAGGGAAATCCAAAGGATTTTACTTCAGATGGGTTTTTCAGGAAAATTTTCGGTCCGGATACAGCCAAAATCAGCAGTTACATAGCTTACAAAGTGAATAGCCAAGGACAGACGTTTGACCCTGCAGCGGTTAAAGCCAATCCTTATGGCTTGAAAAATATGCTCGGCAATGTTTATGAATTTTGTTCCGATTATTATTCACCAACAGCTTATGCGGCTTACAAAAAAGGCGCAGTTGATCCAAAAGGTCCGAAGAAGGGGAAAGAGCATGTTATCCGTGGAGGTTCGTTCAAAAGCGATGCCCGTGATGTGCGCTGTGCCTCGCGCGATTTTACTAAAACTGATAAGTGGCTGGTTACCGATCCTCAAATGCCTAAAAGTGTTTGGTGGTATTCGGATTGTGTCGATATCGGTTTCAGGGTAGTTTGTGAAGTAGAAGAGAATATCAAATAGAAAAAATTCATCCAGATGGAAGATAACAATAAAGGCTTTAACAGACGACGTTTTCTCGAATCAACGGCATTGGCTGGTATCGGGTTACTGGGTGCTGGAATGGTTATTTCAGGATGTAAAAAGACCAAAGATGCCAAAGAGCTAGGATTACCTCCGATTCTGAAGGCTGCTCCCAAGGGGAAAAAACTTCGTGCCGGCCTTGTGGGGGTTGGTAATCGTGGGACTGGAGCTGCCTTAAACTTTATAGGCTCGGGGCCGGATTTGCATATTGTTGCTTTGGCAGATATTTTTCAGGATAAAGTTGATGCCGGACGCGAACGTTTTGCCAAATTCAAGATAAATATTCCTGCTGAAAACTGTTTTACAGGGTTCGATGCTTACAAAAAGCTGATGGCGCTTCCTGAGGTAGATGTTGTAATTCTTGCGACGCCGCCAAAATTCAGGCCTGAGCATTTCAAGGAAGCTGTTTTGCAAAACAAACATGTATTTCTGGAAAAGCCAATTGCAGTTGATGCGGTAGGAATTCGTTCGATTATTGCCAGTGCAAAAAAAGCCCAGGCCGTGGGATTAAATGTCGTAACCGGTACTCAGCGTCGTCATCAGGAAGACTATATAGCAACATACCAGCAAGTTGCCAATGGAGCGATTGGTAAGCCCGTTTCTGCCAGAGCATTCTGGAACCAGGAGCATGTTTGGTTCAGAACCCGTGAAGAAGGATGGGATGATATGACCTACATGATTCGCAACTGGAACAATTTCTGCTGGCTTAGTGGCGACCATATTCTCGATCAGCATGTTCACAACATCGATGTAATCAATTGGTTTTTGGGTAAAACCCCAATCAGCGCTGTTGGATACGGCGGCAGGGCCAGAAGACTAACTGGCGATCAATTTGATTTTTTCAGCGTCGATTACGATTTTGGAGACGGATTGTATTCGCATAGCATGTGCCGTCAAATAGACAGTTGTGCCAACAATACCGGCGAATTCATTATGGGAACAGAAGGGTACACCAACTGTGTAAACACAATCTGGAACATGGATGGTTCGGTAAAATGGAAATTTGAATATCCGAAAGACGAAAACGGCAATGAAATGACTCAGGTAAAAATTCCGCCTTACGTTCAGGAACACATGCACCTTGTTCATGCCATTCGCACCGGAAACTATGTCAATCAGGCGGAAGAAACAGCTCATTCGACCCTGGCCGCAATTATGGGGCGAACAGCAGCTTATACCGGAAAAAAGATAACGTGGGAAGAGATGTTTAAATCGGATATGGAACTTGGACCAAAGGAATTTGTTTTCGGACCGGTTGATATGCAGTTTGAAGTGCCGGTTCCGGGAACTGCACACAAAGCTTAATTTGGAATTTTATTCAATACATACACTCAAGCTTTTCATCCTTATAACCGGGATGCTTTTCTAAACCAACCAAAAACTGCCAGCAAGGGAGAAGTTTTTCTTCTGAGCTGGCAGTCTTTTAATAAATTCTTGCCAAAATCAGTATCTTTAACCCGCAGTTGCCTCAAAATGACTATACTGAAACCGGAGAATAATTGCCTAAATAAACAAACCTATGTTTTCACTGCTGATACCTGTATATAATGAAGAAGGTCTGATCGACGAACTGGTCGCCCGATCGGTAAAAGCGCTTGAAACATTTACTTCAGATTACGAAATACTGTTTATCAACGATGGCAGTACCGACAATACTCTCGAGGAACTTTTGGCTGCCCGGGGAAAATATCACCACATAAAAATCATCGACCTTTCACGCAACTTTGGCCACCAGGCTGCTTTTACAGCCGGACTCGAAATGGCACTCGGAAATTATGCCGCTCTAATGGACGGAGATTTGCAGGATCCACCGGAGTACCTTCCTAAAATGTTCAGCAAGATGAAAGATGAAAATCTTGACATTATTAGTGGATTGAGGCAAGGAAGAAAAGCGAAGCGCTTTCGGGTGGCAACAAATTTGTTTCACTCTCTTTTTAAAAAGGTGTCGGAAGTTGAAGGAATTGAAAATACCGGGAACTTTTCGATAATGAACCGAACCGCTATCGATGCCCTTCTGAAAATGAAAGAATCGATAAGGTATTTGCCTGGTCTGAGGAGTTTCATTGGATTCAGACAGGGGTACTTTGAATATGTCCGCGAAGATCGGCTTAACGGCAAGCCAAAAATGACCTTCAGTAAGCTTATTGTTCTGGGGGCCGACGCCATTTTTTCGTTTTCTAAATTTCCTATCAAGGTATGTCTGTTTCTGGGAATTTTGGGAACTGTAATTTTTATGGCTGCCGGAATATACGCTTTGGTCTGTAAACTGATGGGAATTGCCTTGTTTGGTTGGTCGTCAACGGTATTAAGCATATACTTTCTAGGCTCCATTCAGCTCATTTTTCTTGGTGTTTTGGGCGAATACATTTACCGGATTTACAAAGAATCGCAGAATCGTCCAATCTACTTAATCAGGAAATTTTACGATGCCGAAATTGAATAATGGGTGAACGACATTTAAAAATAATTTTTGTTGCTCTTGCTCTTTTGATGCTGGCAGCGATGATTGTGATTAGCCGCGACGCCGGAATATCGGGGGACGAAGAGGTTCACTATAAACATTCGGAACAGGTTTACAACTATTTTAAAACGATGGGAGCAGATCAGTCGGCTCTCCACACTCCCAATACTCATCTTCAATACTACGGACAGGCTTTCGATAACATTGTCACCATCCTTATTCATTGGTTTAACATCGAGGACATTTATGGATTCAGGCACCTCATGTGTAGTATTGCGGGTTGGCTTACGATTGTTGTTACAGGGTTATTTGCGGCTTATTTGGCGGGCTACGGAGCAGCAATTGTGGTTCTTTTACTCTTTGCAGTATCTCCAACTTTCTTAGGTCACGCTCAAAACAACCTGAAAGATATTCCGTTTGCGCTGGCTTACATCGCGAGCGTTTATTATTCTTTAAAAATTGTTTTTTCAGAAAGTAACTTGACTAAAAGAGATTACCTCTGGTTGATTCTCAGTTTTGCTTTGGCTGTAGGAATTCGCGCCGGCGGTTTTTTAGTCATTTTTTACTTTGGCTTTTTCTTTATTCTGAAAGTGGTTTTAGATTTTGTCAGAACCAAGCACTTTGAATGGGAAACATTATCATCCACGGCTGCAAAAGCCGCCTTAAGTGTGTTCGCAGGTTATCTGCTGGGTTTGGTTTTATGGCCTTATGCACTTCAAAATCCGATTATCAATCCGTGGAAATCGTATGTCGTAATGACTCACTTCCCAACGACTGTAAGACAAATATTTGAGGGCAATTTCGATTGGTCCGACTTTTTACCTTGGTATTATTTGCCCAAATACATGGCAATTACTATTCCGGTTGTTGTTTTTCTTGGTGTCGCTTTGTTCCTCATTAACACAAAAAAGAGCGAAACGTTCAATCAAAAGATTCAACTTGCCATGATTGGGTTCACCATTTTGTTCCCAATCGTTTTTGTTTTGCTGAAGCACTCAAATTTATACGGCTCATGGCGCCATTTTCTTTTTATCTATCCGGCAATTGTACTAATTGCTGCGCTTGGCATTCATGCGATATTTCTTCGGTACAAAAAAACCTTAATTCGATATTCGCTGCTGGTTCTTTTCTTAATCCTTTGTATCAATCCATTAAGATTTATGGCAGCAAATCATCCGTATTATTATCTGTATTATAACGAGTTTGTTGGCGGACTAAAAGGAGCATATGGAAAGTATGAAACTGACTATTATTACCATTCCATGCGAAAAGGAGCCGAATGGCTTCAGGAATACCTGAGAAACAAACCCACCGGCGACACGGTTGTGGTTGGCGGAAATTTCCCCATTCAATGGTATTTCAGGAACGAAAAAGAAATGCGCTTTGTTTATTTTCCGTGGCAACGGCGCAGCGAATACAACTGGGATTATGCCATTGTAGCCAATAGTTACATCCCGCCTTATCAGTTGAGCAATCCGATTTGGCCGCCTAAAAATACAATTCACACTATTTATGCCGATGGTGTCCCGGTTTGTGCAGTAATTGAGCGAGTTACCAAGGACGATTTTAGCGCTATAAAAGAACAATTATCGGGTGATAACATTAAATCTGCGTTGTTATTCGAAAATGCAGTTAAATTTGACCCGCAAAATGAACTGATCTGTTATAAATTTGCTGAGGCGTGTTTGTCAAATGGAGACGAAGATCGGGCTACTTTGCTGCTGAACAAATGCCTGCAAATTAATCCCGATTTTGAAAAAGCATTAATTTTGCTGGGCGATTTGGCTAAAAACAAATGCAAAACAAACGAAGCCGTCGGGTTTTACCGCCGGGCCATAGTGGCGAACCGGAAATATTATCCGGCATACATCCGGCTTTCGGCAATGTATAGCGATTCGGATGTTTTGAAGACCCGGCGGGTTTTAAAAGATTGCCTGAAACTGAACTCAAAGTATAAGCCTGCTTTGGAAGCATTGGCCAATACGTACAGAAAAACGGAACAGGAGAAGGCACGCCGGATAGATGAACTAATAATGAAAATAAAATAACTCTAAAAATCAGGAAGATGAAAAAAGTAATCAGGATGACTCTGTTGAGTCTTTTAGTAGCAGGCGGAATGACTGCCTATGCGCAACAGGATTCGGCGAAAGCCGCCGAAGAACCCAAAGACACCATTTCGATTGATGGTGAAGGCCCTAAATATTACGAAGAAGAAGCCCCGGCAAAATCTTCGAATACAACAACTTATGCCATTATTGCCGGTGTTGTTGTGATTGGTGGAATTGCGTTTGCCGTATTGCGCAAAAAGAAAAAATAAGCAGGATAAGACCTGAAATACTTGAAAGCCCCTCCCGGAATGGTGGGGCTTTTTTATTCGCCATTGCTCGGTTTTTCCCTGAACCCGGCTCCGAGCCTTCCGTTTTTCACGTAGTGGAAATACTGAATTCAAGCGACAACTTTTCTCGTCAAATCGAATCGGCCTATCTTCCGGTCATATTCTTTACCCGACGAGATGATAACAAAAATTAGCGCTGGAAAAAATTTATCCGATCAGCTTATAAGGCTGGAAATCAGAATATCAGAAAAGTTCGAATATGCTGGTCCCGGCCAGTATGTCATCCTTCGCACGCTTGCGGAAAACGCTTCAGTTACATGCCCAGTTTTTAAATATGAGCCTACCCGTGAAATACTTACGGTTTTGGTTCCGGTGGACGAAGATCCTGTAGCCGAATTTATTCAGGCAACCGAGGCTACGAGCGAGGTTGAAATGGAAGGATCATTTGGCCAGCCCTTCCGGATAGGAAATTCGGAGTCTGTTCTCTGCGTGGCCAGTTACAATTGCATGATCCCGTTGCTTCCGGTTATCCTGGCGCTTCGGGCAGCTGGAAATAAAATCACCTGCCTTTTGACGCAAAATCCCGGTATCAACCATCTGCCTGAAAATGAGATTAGAAAAAATTCAGACCATTGGATTGCAACCGACGAAAATCAGCGCCGTTCATTCCAGCTTCTGGAACAAACGATCAGGGTTCATAAATTCGATCAGGTTATAGCTATTGGGCACACCCGAACCATACGCGAAACCAGTACAATTTGCACGGCTACGCGAACACCGGTTCAGTTAATGCTCTGTTTGCCCGAACAGAATCTCCGGGGGAAGCACGGCATTTTCAGGGTAAATGTTTACTGCAAAACACATTCGGTTTGTGTTGACGGTTATAACTTTAATGCACATTACCTGGGCTTTGATGAGGTTGCTAAAAGATTTGGAAGCGAAACGTCGGCATTAAAAACAGCCGGCCAATTGGCAGTTTCAATATAAGCGGCATACAGCGAATTCGTGATCCGAATACGGGAAATCACAACAATGTAAGAAGGACAAAAACTACCTCAGCCCAATCCCCGTCTTTCAGTAAATCTCAACTATCTTTGTGCTAACTTGGGTTTTGTGCTGTAAAAAAGCTCCCGAAACAGGATTCTATGAAGAAAAATACCCACTTTTCGTCCAAAAATCATGAAAAATTGGCGAAACAGCATTTATTTGCAATTGACGACCTTACATTCCGAATAATCCGGATTCTCGATAGCGGGAAAAACCTGGATGATTCACTCTCTGAGGTCTGCGAGGCTATTTCGTCTGCCTGCACTTCAGGAAATTGTGTTTCTGTTTGCATAAATTTTGATGGTAAATCATATAAAAATCAATATTTTAGCGACGCTTCGGTCGAAATAAAACACAAATTTGAACTTCCCGAAAAGCAAGTTGGTACGGTTGAACTGTTCTTTTCTCGTGAAAATCGTGAACATCATTCCGGAAACCTGCTTGAAGATGCTGAACGGATGTTAAAAACCGTTGTCCCGCTCTTGGTAGGGCTGATTTCCAAGATTCAACTCGAAAAACTAGCTTTTGATATTGGCGAACGCCGGAAAGAACTGGAAGGTATCAACCGGACAACCGAAATTCTGAAGAAAAGCAACACGATTGAAGAATTATTTCAGCAAATCTGTTCGTTCCTGTCCGAAGCCATGCAGTTCCCGGCACAGGCTGCAACGCGTATCCGCTACGGAAACCAGCAGTTTACCAGCCAAAATTTCAGGGAGACACCGTGGAGACTGGCACAAATTTTTGATACGTCCAATGCAGTCAGCGGCTCAATTGAAGTTTTTTACCTCGAAGAATTTCCTGAAGCTGGCGAAGGCCCTTTTCTTTTGGAAGAGCGCCATTTGATTGATAACCTGGCTGAGTTAATTGCCGGAACAGTCTCCAGAAAAGCGCTGGGCGAGCTGTTGATCAAAAACACCGAGCGGCTGAAAGAACTTCGCGGAATTAACCGCACTGGCGAAATACTCCAAAGTAGCCAGTCGCTCGAAGAAGCGCTGCCCAGAATATGCGCTCTTCTGCCCGAATCGTGGCAATATCCCGAATTCACGGCGGCCCGCATCAATTACGATAAAAATGTATTCGAAAGCGCTAATTTTACCGAAACCGAATGGAAAATGGAGCAGGAGTTTGAGGCTCCGGGTACGAAAAAAGGCACCATCGAGATTTTCTACCTGAAACAGTTTCCAACGGAAGACGAAGGCCCTTTCCTGAAGGAAGAGCGTAATTTGCTGGTCAACCTTTCGACCCTGATTGCAGGATCGGCCACCCGCGACGTTTTCAGCAAACTGTATCGCGAAAATACCGAGCGGCTAAAAGAACTCAGGGCCATCAATCAAACCACGCAAATTATTGACGAGGGAAAAACAGTTGACGAAACGCTGACCGAAATTTGCGCTTTACTGCCCCGGTCGTGGCAATACCCAAAATATACCGCTTCGCGCATAGAATTTGAAGGGAAAACCTACTCTACGCCTAATTTTCAGGAAACAGAATGGGTACAAACAGAGCATTTCGTAACCATCGACAATAAAAAAGGCACCATCGAAATAGTTTACCTGAAGGCATTTCCGAGAGAAGACGAAGGCCCTTTCCTTCAGGAAGAGCGAAACCTGCTCATCAATATTGCCCGGCTGATCAGTGGCTACCTCAATAACTACAAAGGGCGCGAAATCATTCACCGCAAAGGCATTCCCGAACAGGCGATTCAGCCTTCCGATAATTTTCGCAATTCGCTGGTTAGCAACAAAAAACCGCTACAGTTGTACTTCAATCAGCAGTCGATCGATAAGTATGTTTACCTCGATATGATGAAGTACAAAATCAAACACATCCTGTTTGTGGCTACTTTGTACGATGCGTTTACGCTCGAAAATGAGGACTCTTTCTTCGAGCGCTTCATGGGTTCTACCTATCAATACAGCTTGTTTTCGGTACCCCGGATCACGGGAGTCACATCAGCCGAGGAGGCATTGGCGTTGCTCGAAACCACCAATTTCGATTTGGTTATCCTGATGGCCGGAATGGATCGCGACGCGCCGGTTCTATTGAGCGAGCAGATCAGGGCTAAAAACGAAGCGTTGCCCATTTATCTTCTGCTGAACCGAAAAAGCGATATCAAATATTTCGAAGAACTGGTTCCCACCATTCGCTCAGTAGATAAATTATTTGTGTGGAACGGCGACTCACTGATTTTGTTTGCCATTGTCAAATCGCTCGAAGACAAGGTGAATGTGGAGAACGACACGAAAATTGGCTTGGTCCGCGTGATTTTGCTGATTGAAGATTCACCGCTTTATTACTCGAAATACCTCCAGTTTTTGTACGATATTGTTTTCAGCCAGGTGCAGGAATTGCTACCCGAAGTGGAGAAAAACGAACTGGACAAAATTTCGAAAATGCGCTCCCGCCCCAAAATTCTGCTGGCGCGAAATTACGAAGAAGCCATTGCCATCTTTAACAAGTACAAAGATTTCATGCTTTGTGTGATTTCCGACATGGAATTCGACCATGGAGGGAAGTTGGACAAACACGCCGGTGTAAATTTCATCAAGTACGTGAAATCGCACATTTCCAAAATCCCGATTATCCTGCAATCGTCGGAAAATCGTAATCGGCAGTTAGCCAGTGATTTGGAAGTAGCTTTCATCAATAAAAATTCGGAGACTCTGTTGAACGACCTCCGCCACTTTCTGGTCAGTTACCTTGGATTTGGGCATTTCGTCTTCCGAGACCGCGACGGCAACAAAATTGCGGTGGCCAAATCGTTGCGCGAATTCGAGAACCTGCTGCTCGAAGTGCCCGACGAATCGCTGTATTTACATGCTTCGGAAAACCAGCTTTCGCTTTGGCTGATGTCGCGCGGCGAAATTCAGCTGGCTAAGTCACTTAACCCAGTATCAGCCAATACGTTCGGAAGTATTAAGGAAATGCGTCAGTTCTTCCGCGATAGCTTCAAACAATACCGCGAAGAAAAAAAGAAAGGTAAAATCCTGAGTTTCGACGAAACTTCAATTCTCGACGAAAAAAACATCGTCTCCTTTTCCGGAGGTTCGCTGGGCGGCAAAGGTCGTGGCCTGGCATTTATCAATACGCTGATTTACAATATTGAATTCCCAACATTAGTCAACCGGATCAATATTTTGGCACCCATTACAGTCATTATTGGATCGAACGAGTTTCAGCATTTCATTGCTAAAAATAGGTTGCTCGAAAAAATTGTCGATCCGGATATTTCGTATGCCGAATTGCGAAAGCATTTTGTAGAAGCACATTTGTCGATTTCGCTGCTGAAAAAACTGAGGGTTTTTGTTTCTCAAATCGATAAACCGATAGCGGTCCGATCATCAAGCTCGTCGGAAGACTCCATTACACAGCCATTCGCCGGAGTTTTCGATACGTATATCATTCCAAATCATAACACCAATAAAAAACTGATTCTGGAACGCATTTCAACGGCCATCAAGCTAGTTTTTGCGTCCACTTTTTCAGAAAAAGCCCGAAACTATTTCTCCATCATCCACCACAAAGTGGAAGAGGAAAAAATGGCAGTTGTACTTCAGGAATTGGTTGGAAATCAATACGACGACTATTATTACCCGCACATCAGTGGCGTAGCGCAATCGTACAACTATTATCCGGTAGCCAACATGAAACCCGAAGAAGGTTTTGCTGTGGCTGCTGTTGGGTTGGGAACCTATGTAGTCGATGGTTGGAAATCGTTCCGTTTTTCGCCCCGCTATCCCAAAGTTTCGATTCACAGCACCAAAGATTTGCTCAACAACTCGCAGGTGCAGTTTTATGCGCTCGATTGCTCCGAAAAAGAGATTGACTTTCTGGAACACGGGGAACTGGCTGCTTTAAAGCTTCTGGACATCAGCGAAGCCGAAAAACACGGCACCCTGACACATTGTGCTTCGGTATATAACCCGAATAACGACCGCATCGAAGCCGGACTTTCGGCTTACGGACCTCGCATCATCAACTTTGCCAACATTCTGCAATACAACTACATTCCGCTGGCGGAAACCATCAGCACCTTGCTCAACACCGTGAAAGAAGCTTTCGGCTCACCGGTTGAAATAGAATATGCTGTGGATCTGGAATCAAAAGGAAACGGATTGCCAACGTTCTATTTATTGCAGATTAAGCCGCTGATTGGCAACCAGATTACACAAAATCTGGACATCGAGCGCTTTGAAAAGTCACAGATGGTTTTGTACACCAAATCGAGTCTGGGGAACGGCGAAATCAAAGACATCCGCGATATTATCTACGTCGATCCTGCACGATTCAGCAAGTTAAAAACCATGGAGATGGCCGCTGAGATTGAAAAGCTAAACAAGGAAATGAAGAAAAGCAACCGGCAATACATCCTGATTGGCCCCGGACGCTGGGGAAGCCGCGACCGTTTTGTGGGCATCCCGGTAAACTGGTCGCAGATTTCGAACGCCAAAATCATTGTTGAAGTCAGCCTCGAGAACTTTCCGCTCGACTCGTCGCTTGGATCGCATTTCTTCCACAATGTTACGTCGATGAACATCGGCTATTTTTCGGTGCTGCACTCCTCGCCCACCGATTTTGTTCGCTGGGATCTGCTGAACAAGCAAAAAGTAATTCACGAAACCGAATTTTACCGCCACATCAGGTTCGAAAACCCTTTATCAATCTTGATGGACGGACGACATAAAACATCAGCTATAATATTCTGACAACATGATAGATATCGCCATTTTCGACGAACACAAACTGGTTCTGGAAGGTCTTTCAGGATTGCTTTCAGGAATATCTGACTTCAGGGTGGTGCTTCAATGCGACGACCGAAGCGTCCTGACCGAAAAACTGAAAGCCATGCAGGTTCACGTGCTTTTGTTAAATATGCACGATATTTCGGTGCGCAACATCAACCTGATCGTTCAGTTAAATATTTCGAATCCGAAATTGAAAATCCTCGTCATTTCGGTGATCGACAGCGAAGAAATTGTGCTTAAAACCATCAAGGCCGGAGCTAAAGGTTTCCTCGGGAAAGACTCCGACCGAAACAGCCTCATGGAAGCTGTTTACACCTTGCGCAACGGCCACGATTACTACAGCCAGTCGATCACGCACCTTTTGCTGAACCGCTATATTTCGAGTTTGAAATCAGACGACCTGAGTCAAAATGCCAACCTGGAAAGCCTCAGCTCGCGCCAGGTCGCGATCCTGAAACTGTGGGGCGAAAGCTATACCAACCAGGAAATTGCCGACAAATTTTTCATCAGCGTACGCACCGTCGAATCGCACAAAAACCATATCATGCAAAAACTTAACCTGAAAAGCACGGTCGATATGGTGAAATTTGCCATCAAGAACAATATTATTGAGATATAGGCATTTTTGCAAAATTTACTTCAGTCTTCCAACTTCCGACTCTGTCAACTCCGAACTCCGAACTTCTTCCCTGCTAACTGAGACTGCGACTGAACACTTACCTCCCTTACGTAAAACACGTAATTGCAAGTCACTTATATTGTAGTGACTTGGTCGTCGTATATTTTCGCTTCCGTTATCGAAAACATTCATTCAACCTATAAAATATTAAAATCATGGCCGACATCTTAAATGTAAAAGTGAACGAGTTCATGGCGAAAGTAATTGCCAAGAACCCGGGAGAATCTGAATTTCATCAGGCAGTAAAAGAAGTTGTTGAATCGCTGATGCCTTTCATCGACGCAAATCCAAAATACAAAGAAGCCAAAATTTTGGAACGTATGGCCGAACCGGAACGCGTTATCATGTTCCGCGTAGCCTGGGTTGACGACAATGGCGAAATCCAGGTAAACCGTGGCTACCGTATCCAGAT
>Ga0116171_10003699_pt1 | contig 14052 bp, 9 predicted proteins | sample AD_JPNHW2_MetaG_FD_89798 | JGI IMG/M metagenome (GOLD analysis project Ga0116171, IMG submission 89798) | Active sludge microbial communities of municipal wastewater-treating anaerobic digesters from Japan - AD_JPNHW2_MetaG | ecosystem: Engineered > Bioreactor > Anaerobic > Digestate | place...
ATAATCTGCAAAATTCTCTATAATTTTGATACTATATACTGATTGATCGAGACCCCTTCCTCCGCAGACCGGATAGCAAGACTTCTGTGCATCTCGGATGATATCCGCAAAGTAAGATTGCCTTTAAATTTTTTTAAACCGAAAGATACCGGTACCGGTTCCATTTCTTCACTCATCAGTTTAATGGTCTCTTCTACCAGATAATTAATCTCCTTTAATGCCATACCCGCGCTTTCCGCATGTACAGCTAAAGAAGGAAATTCAAGACATCGTCCAATATGAGCATTATCCGCCTCCGACCATTCAATCCTGTATGTGTATTTATCAATATTATATTTTTCATTATCAATGTTTCTCATTCATGGCCTCCAGCTTTTCTAACGCCTCTTTAACTATTTTTACCTGATACGGTTTTGCGAATATACCATCTTTCTGAATACTTACTAATGGATCATCATTCCAGGGAGTTGCAAATATGTAATGAGACCCTATAATTATTGGGATTCCGAATGTATCTTCACAAATTTTAAGTAAATCCTGAAATCTGACTTCTGTTATACAATTCAAAATAAATCTATGCATCGTTCTCCATTATGATAGCATATACGCTATCAAATTTCAAGCTTTTTTTATATTTAATCCAGCGGCCTGTTCTTTTTTACATAATTCATCAAAATTTCGACCTATCTTAACCGGGAATAACGTTTAAAACTACCCGATCAAAACCGTACCATCTGTTCAAAATCCAGTTTCATATAATTACCATTCATATCCCTAAGTCCGTTCTTTCCGCCTTTGAGGACTATCATATAAATATTTCCGCTATGCACATTATATAAGCCGAACTTGAGACGTGTAAATTTCGCAGGAGGCGAATCCGGCCAGTCTATATTAACAATTGAAGGGCTCCCGCCTGTTCCCGAAACGGTTTCAGCATATATTGAAAGGGACAGCGGATCTATCTCTGAAGTAAAATCTATAATGATATCAGAATACAGAAGAGGGTGTGCCGCCTGTATCTGAAGAATCTGAATTTCGTTTTTAATCCATTTCGGGAGAGCCGGAGGGAGAGGTGCAGCCAGATCGCCGATTGTATCTGCATTCGGCGCGATGGAGTATATTCCGTCAGTTACAAAAACATAACGGTAATCTTTAATCAGGGGGTTAGCCTGGGTATCAGTTATACTTGAACTGATTCTGAGTGTATAAATTTCCTCTGACTCGAGATTCTCTGAAAAATTAATATATGCCGTAGTTGCACCTGACTGGACCTCACTGCTTACATAGAAAAGGGCTGACGGGGAAATCGTTATCGCGCTTCGCAGATTGTCAGTTTTAATAATTTCAGTGAACCGGAGAACTATACGCTTATCTTTTTCTGCGCCATGAGTGTACACCGCTTCATCAAAATTAAGTGGAGTGGCATCATCCTGATAAACATGTAATTCCGGTTTTACAAAATCATCTCCTACCGTAAAATTAAAAGAGACCGGTTCTCTCAGTTTATTTCCGCTGACATCAAGAATGGAATCACTTACAGTTACGGTATATGTTACGCCATAGTTAAAACCATAAATCGGATTGAACGTAATCACGGTTGAATCCGAAACTCCTGCATTCCATAAGAATGTCCCTTCTATTGAAGGAGATATGGATATTCCGTTATATATTGAGTTCAGATCAACGGGCTCTGAAAATGTAATAGCAATCCTGGAGTCCGGGAGGTTCCCTGCAGTATTTTCCAGAGGCGAGTATGATAAAACAGATGGAGATCCGGTCTCACCGCTTATAAAAAAGTTTGATACAAACTCATTTTTTAAATCATTACCTTCTGTATCTTCAGCAGCATCTGTAACTCTTACTGTAAACTTATCAGATGCCAGATGAGTCCTGGGAGTAAAAACAAGTTTCCTGTTACCATCCTCCCACGCAAAAATCCCTTCAATTTTTTCCGATCCGCTGCTTAATGAAAACTCATTGCTGGTCTTAATTGTATCCATAGATTTACTGAATTCAACAACAACATCTGATCCTGCCGGAATTAAAGTACTGTTATGCGACGGAGTAACAGAGACAACTTCAGGCCTGTCAAAATCAGGATACGCATTACAGCCGATCACTAAAAATAACAAAAAAAAGAAACTTAACTTTTTCATTACAATGCCTCCCTGAATTCGATCACGATATCATTCTGTGCATAATTCCCTTTAATATCTTTAATCCCGTCAGCACGGCCTGAAAGAGTAAGCCTGTAAAGTGCGGGTATATGCCCCAAAGTTTTATTTGTCACAGGATTAAATTTAAAAATAACTGTGCTGCTGTTCTCCCATGCAACATCAATTATCTCCGCGCTATTCACATCAATGCCTCCCGGGCCGGACTTAAATGTTTCAATTAATTTATTTGTTAATACTGAATATTTAATAATTTCGTCTGGAGTGTATGGTTCGAGAGACGATACGAACTGAATCCTGATATAATAATCCTGAACCATACCCATAGTTATAATCAACGGCCACGATGCCGATGGCGGAATTCCGGCTGATAGTAAAGTATATGTAATACCATCCGGCGAACCCCAGATATTTCCGCATTTGACATATAGAGAATCCGGTGCTGCTGTTTTAATTTCAGCGGTATAGACTGATTCAAGCGTGTGCTTAGTAATATCTTTAGCGGTTTTATCAATATAAATCTGATAGTTTCTTTCAGGATCAAGGGAGGCGGCGGGAGTAAAAATCATTGTATCACCAAACCATTCATAATTCCCCTGTACGGATGGTGTCATTGAAAAAGCGCCTTCACAACTTGCTCTGTCCATCGGTTCAGAAAAATCTACTGCTATCCTTACATTACGGTTTACAGTATCATTTATATTTACAGCCAACCAGTAACCGGGTACAACTGATGCATCATAAATTCCATTCACATGGGGAGGTACAAAATCATTTCCGGTTATAAAATTTACCCTGTAATCCGAACCTAGGGAATTACCGGAAATGTCAGAAGCACTTTCAGATATTATGAGAGAATAAAGTTTACCATATGTCATTTCATCAAGGAGCACATACGTAAGCCTGCTGTTTTCCATTCCGGGAACATTTTCGGACCAGATGAAATGCCCCGGCACATCGGGATTTAACCTGAATGCTTTCTCCACACTTTCACGGTTCATGCTTTTAGAAAAGTTTATTGTTATATCATGGTCTATGGCAATATTATCAGATGCTCCGATTGTAAATGGCGGATCGGATGACAATACCGACGGAGGTGTAAAATCATTACCTATATAAAAATCAGATACAAAATCTGTATCCATAGTATTCCCGTCAGTATCACGGACACTTCTCGGAATTTCCATAACATAACGCCCTGTAGCTGTTACCGGATTTGCCGGTATATACCTGAATTTTTTTCCTGATTCCCACTGAAAATTTCCCGGAACACTGCCGCTGCCGCTGATACTGAAATTGTCTTCAATATCAGTTTTATTCACATCATTGTTAAATTCAATTTCGACATAGAATTCAGGGAGAACACCTATAGTATTATTTGCCGGTGAACTTGAAACTATCTCAAGAGTGTCAAAATTTTTTTCACATGCGGATAATGTCAAGATAAGACATGTAATTATTGAAAACAGCATAAAACATTTATTTATTGCCGGGCAGGCAGATTGACCTGACTTGGAAAACTGCTTATCATAGTCGTAAAGACGGATATGGCAGAATAAGGTGTAACAATACCATTTTATCAAAACCGGAATTTTTAAATTAACATTCATGCATTTGCCTCGCTGAACTTTTTAAACTGAAATTTTTTATAAAACTTAAAACTGAGCAGAGGGAATAACGCCAGAGTGAGAAGTGTCGAAAAGATAAGTCCCGACGTAACAGTAAGTGCAAAAGGAAACCAGAGCGTGCTCCCTTCACCCCCGCCAATAAGGAGCGGCACCATTCCAAGAACTGTTGTGACAACAGTAAGCATCACAGGCCTGAATCTCCGTAAGGCGGAATTTCTGATATTGCTTTCGAGAAAATTCTGTTTTAGAATTCCCGAATGAAAATCCATGTTAACCGGTTCTATCAGTAAAATTCCGTTATTTACAACTATTCCCGCGAGCATAATAAAGCCCATATATACTGGTGGCGAAACGGGAGTACCCGTAATAAATAAAAAAGGTACTGCTCCGGCAGCCGCGAAGGGTATAGTTATCATTATTAAAAAAGGTAATAGCAACGATTCGAAGAGTGATGCAAGTATCATATAAATCAGGAGGACGGATACAAACGCCGCGGTTATAATTTCATTTCTCTCTTTTCTGAACTCACTGATCTTTCTGTCAAATTCATATGTATATTCATCAGGGAATCCTATTTCTTCGAGTACATGTTTAATTTTGTACTCGCATTCCTGCATTGAGATACTCCCGAGTTTTGCTGTTACTGAAAGTGATCTCCGCCCATTCATCCGGTATATCCGTGTTGGCCCTTCACCTTCAGTGAGCGTCAGAATTTCTCCGAGAGGCACATCCTCCCCCTTGCCATTCTTTACAATACCCGACATTACATGTCCGATTGTATCACGATCCGTTTCTGCAAGCCTTACCCTTACATCAACCTCCCTCCCCTTTTCTATAAATTTGGTCACTACAGGCCCGAAGAGCCCGGCGCGGATTCTCTCGGCAGCTGATGACGCAGTAACACCGCTCATACTGCTTTTCGCTCTATCGAGTGTGAGACAGTATTCAGGCCTCCCATCCCTGAACCGGAGATAACATTCATTGATCCCTTCAATATTCTTTATCCGCGCGGATGCTTCTCTTGCTATCTTTTTAAGAGTATCAGTATCATCGCCGAGGAAGTGAACGCTTATCTCTCGCGAAGCCATTTCATCTGTTTCAGATGTATATGAGAATGCATGGAACTGTTTAAGGTAAGCATCAGCACTGTTCTTCAACGTAAGCCGAAGCTTTTCATTTTTTTTTGCATCGAGATCCGTGTCTGTCCTGACGGTCAGTGTTCCGCGCCACTTCTCGACCTTTACTGAAACGCTTTCAACACCATCAAGCTCCCGTGCTGTTTTCTCCACTTCCCGCACACCGAGATCAGTCGCGTCAAGGGATGTGCCTGTTGGAAACTCCATGTACAGATAAAATTCTTTCCCGCCGTCATCAGACACAGTGTCTTTATCCATAACTGAAAATAAAATAGCGGAAAAAAATACCACTCCTGCTGATGCCGTGATAACCCTGAAGCTGTTATTGAACACATATTCCAGTATATTTTTGTAGTAATTATAACATGCGGTCTCCAGTTTAATTATATCGGCTTCAATTTTATTCAGGACAGGGAGAAACCACAGCCTGAACTTTTCAGGAATTTTTATTTTCCCTTTGTTCTTAAATGCAACATAAAATGCAGGTATAAGAATAATTGCAGTAAAGAGAGATACGACAAGCGCCCTGTTTACTGTAAATGCCATATCGCCGTACATCGATTCAGCCCTGCTGCTGAGTACGGCTACAGGCGCAAATACTGAAATAGTAGTGAGAGTGGAAGATATTACTGCTGTTTTCACGGAATTCACAGCGTATAAGATTCCATCAATAGATTTATCGCTCCACGAAGTAATTGCTTCAATGATTACAATTCCGTTATCAACAACCATTCCGGCGCTGAGTGCAAATCCGCTGAGGCTCATGATATTTATTCCGCGCCCGCCGGCATACAGAAACACCGGAACAATAAACATCGAACAGGGTATAGTAAGTGCTATGGGAATTACAGTTTCCTTCTTTCTGAAAAAAATAGTCAGCACAATAAAAACGATAAACATTCCCCACAACCCGGAGAACGCGGCATTATTTACAGCAGATTCAATATACTCGCCCTGGTTATAGATTATTTTGAATTTAATATTACCGAATGAATTCAAAATTTTCATTGCATCTCTGCACACGCCAAGTGTATTTGCTCCCCCTCCTTTATGTATATAGACTGTAACCAGGTCCTTGCCGTTATATCTGGAGAAATCTTCCCGCTCCCTTGAAGAAAATGAAGCCACAGCAATATCTTTTAAATAAACGACGTTCCCATTATCTGCAGTAAGAATTGTATTTTCAATATCAGTTATAGATCTGAATCTGGATGGAATATTAAGCACATTCATTCCGGTTCCGGTTTCCACAACACCGCCCGGGATTGAAATATTTGAGCTCCTTACAGCTGACGAAATGTTTTGTAAGGTCAGTCCCCTTGCTTCGAGTCTGCTTCTGTCTGTTTCAATATGTATCTCCCGTATTACACCTCCGGCAGTGTTTATTTCGGAAATACCGTCAACTCTCTGGAGGGCAGGTTTGATTTCCTTATCCGCTATATCACGGATTTCCTCCACGCCAAGCCCATCAATGTCAACGGCAGCTATAATAACAGGACGCTCAGACGGGTCATACCTGTATACAACAGGTTCCTGTACCTCTTCGGGGAATGTATCTTTGATAAGTTCAATTTTCTCACGGATTTTTACTGATGCAATTTTAATATCTGTTTTTTCACTGAACGTTACATTGATCCTGGATTTTCCCTCTTCTGAAACAGAGTCGATCCCGGTAATACCGCTAACAGATTTAATAATCCTTTCTACAGGTTTGGTCAGCAGCAGTTCAATCTTATCAGGGCCCACACCGGGATATTCAATTATAATTGACAATGCAGGATAGTCCGAAGCGGGGACAAGTGAAACAGGAAGCTTATATAATGAAATAATCCCCGCAGTAAGAAATGCGGCAGCTACCATAAACGCGCTGATTCTGTTATTGATGAAATATCTGACCATACTCTATAAGCTTCTTTTAATTATATTTTTTGTTTTATTAGCTGCTGTATCTTTTACTTCGATTTCTACTTCCGCCTTTACTCCTGTTTGATCTTCATTGATGGCAGAAAAAACAGCCGGTATGAAAACAAGTGTAAGCAATGTCGAGACAGTCATTCCCCCGATCACTGTAACAGCAAGAGGCCTCTGAAGTTCAGCACCTTCACCCATTCCGAAAGCGATAGGTACAAGCGCAAGAATTGTTGTAAGAGTTGTCATCAGTATGGGTTTGAGCCTTCTCCTCCCTGCTTCAATTACTGCAGTCTTCACGGACATGCCGTTTGCGCATTCCTTATCTACAAAATCAAAAAGTACTATAGCGTTATTTACAACTGTCCCGCTTAAAAGGATCATTCCGATCCCGGAGTTAATGTTTAAACTCTGCCCCGTAATAAGGAGAGCAAGGGAGACCCCTAATGCTGTAACCGGAATACTTATCATTATAATCAATGGATTTTTTAAAGACTGGAACTGTCCCGCAAGAAGCATATAAATAAAAATCACGGCAAGAATCATGGCAAAACCGAGTGATCCGAATGCTTCTTTTATCTGATCACTTCCATCTGCCACTTTACACAGCACACCATCACGGAACTTCATTTTATTAATCATGTCACGAAGTGTTTCTGAAATAAATCCGCCGCCTGGAATTATATCAGCGCTGACAATATTTATTCTGCTCTGCTCCCGGCGTACAATTCTTCCGCTTCCGGTACCGCTCTTTATCTCTGCAAATTTTGACAAAGGAACTGTTACCCCTGAAGATGTTTTAACAATAATCCTGTTAAGGGAATCAGCACCGGTTCTGTCTTTTTTAAGCAATCGTACACGGATGTCTATTTCATCATCTCCATCGCGAAATGATGAGGAGACTTCACCTCTCACGGCCATTCCAAGCTGCGATGCAGCCTCATCAGCATTGAGGCCGAGGGATGCTGCGGATTTTCTGTCTATATCAACTCTTAGCTCAGGGGATTCCCTGTCAAATACCGAAGAAATATTTTGCAGCCCGTTCAGCTTTGCCAGCATATCCTTGACGGAATTTCCTGACTCCTTCAGATCAGCCTCGTCAATCCCGTAAATTTCAACATCAGTTTTACTCTTCCCTGCCGAGAATACAGATGCGACGATATCCTCTTTCATTCTGTATGTAATTTTTACACGGTCATTAAATTTCAGGTTTCCTTTAAGCTCTGATATAAACTTCTCCGCCGAATTACTCTTTTTCATAAAAACTTTAATTAACGCATAATCCGATCCCCTGCCCGAAATCTTTTCAGATATATTGTCATCAGGATCACATCCGGCTTTTGTAAAAACATATTCAGCATTACCTGTGCCATTGATATAATTCTCAAATGTTTCACAAAGTCCTGACGTCTCCGCTAATGGAGTCCCTCCCGGCAGTTCAATCTCAATGGAAAATTCACCGGGATCAACGGATGGCATAAGCTCACTATCAATAAAGGTAAAAAGTACAAAACCTGTAACCATTGCTGTACATCCTGATATGATCACTTTTTTTCTCTCTGCAAGCGCCATACACAGTATTGATTCGTAAAATGAATCAATCCCGCGCATTACTTTATCTGAAATATTTCCCATGTTCTTTATGCCACCAGATAAACTGTAAGGCCTGCCGGCTTTTAAATAACAATGTTTCATTAACAATCTCATAACCTTGTGCAGAGCGTACCGGAGCGGACTGTCCGAAGGAATGTGCAATCCGGAAAGCATCGGAATCAGTGTAAGCGAACTGAGAAGTGAAAGCATAAGCGAAAAAGAAACCGTAAGTGCAAGATCACGAAATACGGCACCGGATAATCCTGATAGAAAAACAATCGGCAGAAATACAATAACAGAAGTGAGGACTGACGCTGTTACAGGTGCAGCAACGTCCAGAGTCCCTTTAACTGCAGCGTCAAAATCTGAAAGAGATTTATCACCATCCTTAAAGTCCTGTATTGATTCAAGAACCACAATACCGGCATCAACCATCATGCCTGTACCTACAGCAAGCCCTCCGAGCGACATTGTGTTTAATGATATATCAAATATTTTCATTAAAACCATAGTTCCGGCAATACTTACAGGTATTGAAAGAGAGATAATAAGCGGCGGTATAATGTTTTTAAGAAAAAACCAGATAACAAAAAAAGAGATAACTCCTCCGAGAATTGCGGAGTAGAGAACATTATCAATTGATGACTGTATAAATACAGACTGGTCATAAATACATTTGATATTAAAATCGCTTTTTCGGCCGGAAGCTATGTTACGCATTTCATTCCTGACAGATTCGCAGGTCATAATTGTATTTTTCCCGGGTTCCTTTTTTACCAGCAGCGCAACACTCTCTTCCCCATTAAATCTTACAGCGGATTTTCTTTCTTTAAATGTATCAGACACAACTGCAACATCTGACAGGTATACCGGAACTCCGTTTTCACTATACCCGGTCACCACCGAACGTATATCCTCACAGTTTCTGAATTCACCTGCCGTACGAACAAGGTACTCCTTCCCATCCTTAACAAGACTCCCCGCCGGATAGCTGTAGTTAGACAAGCCGATATTTTGTACAATTTCGGGCAGAGACAGATTCTTTGAATAAAGAGAAGCGTTATCAACCTCGACCAGAATCTCCCGTTTGTCTCCGCCAAGGAGTTCAACCAGCGACACTCCATTAATTCTCTCAAGAAATGGTGCTATCTCTTTTTCAGCTCTTTTTCTGATATTCTTAAAATCTCCGTTATCCAGTGACACGGAATAAATCATTACCGGCTCATCAGCAGTGTCATACCTTACAACGATGGATTTCCCCGTATCCTCCGGCAGCTCACCCCTGATAAGGTCAACCTTTTCCTTTACACCGATAAGAGCCATATCCATATCCCGTTCCCATTCAAAGCTAACCTTCACAATGCTCATTCCGTCAATGGACTCGGATGTAACACCTGACACGCCGCTCACAGAAGTAACCGCCTCCTCTATCCGTGCGGTAACAAGCTTCTCCACTTCGGATGGCGCAGCATTTTCAAATGGTGTTATAACTGTAAGAGTAGGGAGATCAATATCAGGAAGAAGTTCTACACGAAGTTTAGTCGCGGAGATTATACCTATAAGGCATATTCCGCTGAATATCATCGCGGTTGTGATTTTTCTTTTAATCACGAGTTCAATGATTTTCATTACTCTATCTTCATCCCCTGGTAAACACTGTTAAGGCCGCTTACAACAACTCTATCTCCTTCTTTAACACCTTCTATTATCTGGATCTCCTCTCCATATTCGCTGCCGGTTACAATATTCTCTTTAACTACAAGGCCGTTTTTTACGGTATAGATTTCACTCCTTCCATCTTCATGAAGTATTACAGCGCTTTTCGGTATAAGAATACCCCTGACAGATTTCCCGGTATCGATTACCGCCCGGGCGAACATTCCAGGAAGGAGTTCATGGCTGATGTTTGATACAGCTGCCTTAACTTCAACACTGCGTGTCCTGGTATCGAGCACCGGGGAAACTGTATCAATACTTCCGGTGAAAAATTTCCCGATGTTGAATGCATCAACAGAAAATTTTACTTTCTGTCCCGGCTTTACTTTTGTAATATCCTTTTCATTCAGATTCATTGATATAAAAACCGAACTTATATCCATTACAGTTGATATAACAGAATCCTCTTTCACCATTTCTCCGCCTTCCATATTCCTGACAGCGATTACTCCGGTTATCGGGGACCGTATATAGGTTTCTTTAAGTAGAAGTTCAGAGGAAAGAAGAGAGCTTTGCGCCTGCCTGACTCTCGATTTTGCGGATTCAAGTTCAGCTTTCTCTATCTTTGTATTGATTTCTTTAAATATCCTGATTTTTTCATCTGCCGAATCGGGAAGTTTTATTCCTTCACTCGTAATATCTTTATCCCTGTAGCCCACAAGCTGAATTTCATAATCAGATTTCGCGAGTTCATACTTTGTACGGAGAGTGGTGTGCTGAGTCTTTATGCTTTCAAGTTCAGTATTGCTGATTCCTCCTGCTTTAAAAAGTTCAGTTTTATTTTTCAATACGCTGTTCATATTTTCATAAGAGACTTTTTTATCGTTAAGATCGGCCTTTGCTTTCTTTATAGTTTTGAATTTGATCTCGATACCTTTTAAAGCATCGCTGTATTTTGCCTCTGAGAGTTCCAGAGCTTTCTTCGCAATTTCAAGTTCCGACTGCTGCTGCTTAAACGTTATTTCAAAAGGGAGCCTCTCAATCTCCGCTATAAGTTCACCACGCCCGACACGTTTACCCTCCTTTATATAAATTTTGCTTAGTCGTCCGCTTACTTTTGATGATATATTAACTTTTTCTTTAAATACAATCTGCCCGAGAACCTGGATAGTATCCCTCACTTCTTTTCCTTCAGCAATAATAGTGGAAATGGATTCATTTATGGGCTTTTTTGCAAGAGCCGCTTCTCTTCCCGATATAATCTCAGGCTTTAATACTACTCCGTAAATTATACCGCCAGTTGTAACGAATATAAGAACAACGGCAATTAAACGGTTTTTCAAACTCATCTTTTCATTTAGTAAATACAGGAATTTTTTAATTTTCATTTCTTATCCTCTTTTGTTTGCCTCAGTATTATGTCACCGTTCTCTCCCGGCTGAAGGTCGAGAGAGGGCGGCCGGATGACGACATTTATTCTTTACTCTTTATATAGTTTCTTAAAAATCCCACATCCATACCGGTTGAAAGCTCAAGGTTCGATGCAGACATGAGGTATTTAATTTTTGAATTCAGCAGCGCAACAGCCGCCTTGCCTCTGTCGATTTCTTTCTCAAGAAGATCATACCTCCTCGATTCTCCCATATCTGCCTTTAATCTTTCGATAATAAGCTGCGCGTCGTACAACTCCACCTGTTTTGATGCAATACCAATCATGTCCCATGAATTTATAATACCCGCGCAGAGGGATACAATTTCGGCAGCAATACTATCCTTCATCACCGCCAGTTCATCGTTTGCTTTTGCCATCTCTATCCGGCTTTCAACAAGTGTGCTTTTATACGGCATATCATTCAGAACATCAGCAGATGAATTTCCTGACCTGCTTTTACTGTTTCCATTACCGCCTTCGTTATAGCCCGTACCGCCCGATATAGTATTTCCCAGGATCCTGGTACTGAACTTAATATTCACTCCCCACCCCTTTTCTTTTGGCGGGTACTCTTCTCCGTTGAGATTATAATTTAATCCGAGTGAAACATTTGGAAGAAAGTAGTTTTCGCTCATTTCATTGTTTCTCATGCTTATCTCGTATTTAGCCGTACTGCTCTCAATTTCTTTCTTCATTTTAAGCGCGATGGAAACAAACTCTTCAACATTTATTGCCATGGCCGGTATTATTACAAAATCTTTGTCGAGATCACCATCTATTTCAACAGGGGTATGCCTATTGATCCGTAGCAGAAGTTTATACTGATTTAAAGCTGTTTCGTATTCATCAGCAGCCTGTTTAAGGGCGAGTTCAATTTCTTTGATCTTTGCCTCTATCTCAATAACTGAAAGTTTTGTGGCATCACCAAGTTCAAATTCTTTACGTATAAACTGAAGCTGCAGCATACCATGCTCAAGTGTTATCCTTATTATTTTAATTGTTTCGCGAAGTTTAAGCAGATTGAGGTACCCTTCTCTTACTGAAGCAATAAGCTTATTCGCTGATATCCTGTAGTCGTTCCGTGCAAGAAGAGCGTTAAGTTTTGCTATATCGTAATCAAGGCTCCGTTTACCTCCGTCATAAATTGGAAACTCACTTTCAATGCTGAGTCTTGATGACCTGCTGTCGGAGTCTCTCTTCCTGACTTCATCTGTCTGCATATAGGAAAAAGTTAATGAGGGGAAGTAGCTTCTCAGCTTTTCATCGATTGCAAGATCATATAAGCCCTCTTTTGCCCTGATCTCCTGAAGTTCAAAACTGTTCGCAACTGCAATCGATACTGATGATCTGATATCCAGTTTTAAAAATTTCTGATCTGTTTTTTCATTAACAATATCATCACCTGCTGCTGCAGAAACTGAAGCGGAGGTTAAGCATATAACAAACAGCAGACTGACTGTATGCTTATTCAATTTAGTTAATCTGCTCAAAATTTTTAATCAGCTCCGATACAAACTCATCCGCAGCATCTCTTCTTAGCGACACTTCACCCGCCAGGTGTTTATCATGATAAAAGCCCTCCGCGAGAACAATCCCGTCCTTCCTGTAAACAGTGAAAGATATCAGGGTATCGGTCTCCCTGTCAGCAAGAAGTCCAGATTCTCTCTGTGATATTACGCCTTTTATCAGAATATCTCCGGAATGTGCTGCGCAGATTTTTGCCGCCCGATCAGATTCATCTGTAAAAATTATACCGTTTTCAATTACTGAAACAGAATTGTATCCCCTTCTGAAAAATTCAAATTTAAGCGCATCCCTGAATTCATCGGAAACATAAGGATCGTAGTTCATATTCCGGAGATCAAACTGGCCGATGAGGATAACCGCCGGTTTGATTTTATGTGCATCTTTTTTCACATGAAATTTAAAATCCGAGCAGCCCGCAGCGGAAAACATCAGAATTAAAAAAATTATTTTTCTTCCCATTTATCAAACTCGCTTTTTATTAAATTCAATGATTTCATTTCCCTGCCGGTAATTTCCGAAATTTTCACAGCCCGGTCTATCTCCTGTGAAGCTCTCTCCTTCAGCCCTAATCTCCGGTAAAGCACGGCAAGATTTCCCCTGGCACTGATAAGAGTTTCCTCCTCGTTCATGGCAGTTATATACTCGTGAAGAGCTTCCTTGTAATTACCGTTTTTTTCGAATACAAGAGCAAGAAGCAGACGCGCAGGAATATGGTGACTGTCAATATCCAGAACACTTTGAAGAATCTTAACAGACTCATCCTTCTCATCTTTACCTGAAATAACAAGAGTACGCCCTTTCCAGTAAAGTGCACCGGCGTGGTCGGGATCTTTATTTAAAATTGACTCAAGGTTACCGAGAGTTTTATCGTAATCTTTATTATGATAATTAATTTTCGCAAGCATGAGATAAGCGTTGAGAAAATCATCATCAAGCCTGATTACTTCGGAAAAAGTTTTCTCGGCAGCGGTAAGGTTTTTGTTTGCAAATTCCTGCTG
>Ga0116171_10003702_pt1 | contig 14047 bp, 11 predicted proteins | sample AD_JPNHW2_MetaG_FD_89798 | JGI IMG/M metagenome (GOLD analysis project Ga0116171, IMG submission 89798) | Active sludge microbial communities of municipal wastewater-treating anaerobic digesters from Japan - AD_JPNHW2_MetaG | ecosystem: Engineered > Bioreactor > Anaerobic > Digestate | place...
GCTGAACAGCCTGGGCCCGTATCCCGTTCAACTCGGTCGGGACCGGGTGACCGTGGAAGAGGCGCCGGTGAAGGCGCTGCTGCCAGGTCATGCACTGTTGAACACGCCGAACAAGATCTCGGAAGAAGACTGGGCGGGGTGGATCCAGGAGCGTGGGCTGTACTTCGCGTCGAAATGGGATGAACGCTATGAAACGCCAATCGAGATGAGCGACCCCGGCGAGACGCCTTCCCGCGGGTCGCTGCTGACCGCGCGCGTCGGCAAGGGCGCCTACGTCATGACCGGCCTGTCGTTCTTCCGGCAACTGCCGGCAGGCGTGCCGGGCGCATACAAGTTGTTCGCTAACCTGATCAGCGCGGGCAAGATTCAATGAGTCATCAGCAATGAGCGACGAGAAGCCACCTTTGGGCAGTTGGCGGCGCGTGTATGCGGCTATCATCTTGTATCTGATCCTCCTTATCGCGCTATTCACCGCATTCACAGCGAGGTGGAATCAGTGAGGCCGGCCGATTGGGCGGTACTGCTGGCATCGTTGGTAGGCATCGTCGGCTACGGACTGTATAAGGGCCGTGGAAGCGATACGACCAGCAAGTACCTGCTCGCCGGCCGGACAATGCCCTGGTACGCCATGGCGCTGTCGATCATGGCAACTCAGGCCAGCGCCATCACCTTCATTTCGACCACCGGGCAGGCCTACGCCGATGGCATGCGGTTCGTCCAGATGTACCTGGGCCTGCCGCTGGCGATGATCATCATCGCCGCCTGGATCGCGCCGCGCTTTCACGAAAGCGGCGTCTACACTGCCTACGAGTATCTGGAAAGGCGGTTCGACACGCGCGTCCGAGCACTGGTGTCTCTGATCTTTCTCATCCAGCGCGGCCTAGCCGTGGGTGTAGCTTTGTCGGCGCCGGCGCTTGTATTGACGGTCATCATGGGCTGGCCGGCAAACGTGACGAGCCTGGTGATGGGGGTCATCGTAGTTGGCTACACAGTGGCCGGGGGCATCGCCACGGTGACCTGGACCGACTTCGTCCAGATGCTGATCATGACCGCCGGGCTCTTAGCTGCCTTGATTTGCGCCATCTGGATGTCGCCGGTGAGCCTGGGCGAAGCCATGAACGTGGCGGGCGCGGCGGGCCGGCTGAATCCGGCCGTCTGGACGGTGGATTGGAACAACAGCTATAACATCCTGAGCGGGCTCATCGGCGGACTGTTCCTGTCTCTGGCCTACTTCGGTTGTGACCAGAGCCAGGTGCAGCGGTACCTGACGGGCAAGTCGATTGCCCAGGCGAAGCTGAGCCTGCTGTTCAACGCCATCGCCAAGATCCCGATGCAGTTCACCATCCTGTTCACCGGGGCGATGGTATTTGTCTTCTTCACGTTCACACAGCCGCCAGTGACATTCGATTCCAGCGCCGCAAAGCGGATCGAGCGGTCGGAGGGCTATGCCCAGGCCAAGTCGGAATATGACGCCGCGTGGCAAGCACGCAGGTCCGCCGCCACCCGACTGCCGGAGGCGGCTGCCGAATTCAAGAGTGCGCAGGAGCGGCTTGACACAGCGCGGGCGCGCGCCGCTGGGCTGGCCGGGGTGAAGGCCGGGGCGGACACTAACTATATTTTCCTGAGCTTTGTGACCCACTACATGCCCGTCGGCATCGTCGGATTGATCATGGCGGCCATCTTTGCCGCGGCGATGTCGACCATCTCGGCCGAGGTGAACTCGCTGGCGACGGTGTCGGTCGTCGATGTCTACAAACGGTATGTCCGGAAGGACCGGGAAGACCGCCACTACCTCCGCGCGGCACGTTGGGCTACCGCGTTCTGGGGTGCTTACGCTGTGGTGACGGCGCAATATGCGGCGAATCTTGGATCGCTCATCGAGGTGGTCAACAAAGTGGGCTCGCTGTTCTATGGCGGGCTGATCGGCGTCTTTGTGCTGGCTTTCTTCGTGCCAAGGGCGACTGCCCGCGGCGCTCTCTGGGGCGTGCTGGTGGGTGAAGCCGCTATCTTCTATATGTGGCTTCGGACCGACATCTTCTACCTGTGGTTTAACGCGATCGGATGCTTGGTGGTAGTGGCGGCAGGCTATGCGGTGAGCCTGTCCAACCGGAAACCCCAGCCACGCTAGTCCAATGCGCTTGAGCGTTCCGGACTCGCGGCGAACCGTTTGCGCAGGGCTAAGCCGATCGCCTGGAGTCCGCCGGCGGCGGCTATCCACACTTGCCAATGGGAGAACGGTCCATCGGTGATCACGAACGCGCTGGTCAGACCCAAATCGGAGCCCAGGCGCCAGAGGCCTAAGGCGAGGAGGACCGTCGAGGCGGGATTGAGAACGTGGGAGAGCCCTTGGACCATTTCAGCCGGCGTCAAATCCTCATCGTTGCCGGCCTGTATCCGTGCTGGACGGATCGGCAGGACATCGGCCTTCAGCGCCGTGGGCTGGTCGCGAATGGGGACAACCTTCTCGGCCCGCTCCACGCTGCCGCCGGCCTTCAGTTCGTAGCGGGGAGGGTTCATCCAGCGCGCCGCTTCGTATCCCGTTTCAGGTTCGGGTTTTCGCACCGCCGCGCCTTGCGTGACGTAGCCTGTACTCCAGCGCGTGAGTTTAACTCTCACCTTCATTCGCTTCTCGTCTCCGCCTCTTTCTGCCGCGACACTCGTTGCGATAGAGTGGAAGGGGTTTTCAACCCTTTCGAACTAGCTATCGGCACGACAGGATTCTAACTTTATGCGGAAAATGAAAGCAGCAGTCATCGGCGCGGGATTCATGGGCAAAACCCACGTGGACGCCTTGCGTCGCCTCGGCACGGTGGAAGTCGCCGCTGTCGCCGGCATCTCTCCTGAAGAGGCCCAGAGCTTCGCCGCCGCCATGGGAGTCCCCGTCGCGGCTCCTGACTACAAGGCGATCCTGGCCGACCCCGAGATCGACGGCGTGCACATCTGCACCCCCAACGCCACCCATTTCCCCATCGCCATGGACGCCCTCAAGGCAGGCAAGAACGTCCTCTGCGAGAAGCCCTTGGCCATGTCGTCGGCCGAGGCTCAGCAAATGGTGGATCTTGCGGCCAAGAAGAAGTTGGTCAACGCCACCAACCATAACCTGCGCTGCTACCCGATGGTCCAGCAGATTCGCCGCATGATCGAAGCCGGCGAACTCGGCGAGATCCTCACCGTCCAGGGCACCTATTCCCAGGATTGGTTGCTCTACGACACTGACTTCAACTGGCGTATCCAGCGAAAGGCCAATGGCCCACTGCGCGTCATGGGCGACATCGGATCACACTGGATGGATACAGTCCAGCACGTGACTGGCCTGGCGATTACCGAGCTTCGCGCCGACTTGGCCATCATCCACAAGACCCGTAAACAGCCGAGGGTCGCCATAGAGACCTTCGCCGGCAAGACTCTAAAGCCAGAGGACTACAACGAAGTCAAGATCGACACAGAGGACTTCGGCATGTGCCTGCTGCATCTGGGCAAGAGCTGCCGCGGAGCCTTCACCGTGAGCCAGGTGGCGGCGGGGTGCAAGAACCGGTTCGAGTTCATGATTGCTGGATCGAAATGCGCCGTGGCCTGGAACCAGGAAAATCCGAACCAGATCTGGATCGGCAACCGCAATGAGCCGAACAAACTGCTGCTGAAGGACCCGTCGATGTTGGCGCCCAAGGCGGCCGCCTTCGCGGATTACCCCGGCGGACACGCCGAAGGCTATCCCGACGCCCATAAGCAGAACTTCAAGCGGTTCTGGGCTCGCGTGGCCGATCCGTCGCTGCCGGTCGATTACCCGACCTTCGCCGACGGCCTGCGCGGCATGCAACTGCTCGAAGCCGTGATCGAGTCGAACAAGAAGCGCGCCTGGATCAAGTGCGCCCCGGCCAAAGGCAAGAAGTAGGGCACAAAAAATGGCAGAGAGGAGCGGGCGCGGCCTGTGGGCTGTGCCCGTTTTCGTTGCTGGGCTCAGCGGTCGAGGAACACTAGGCGATCGCTGACCAGATAGCTGGCTACGCCGCCGGCCGCGATGGCAGCAATGTTGGCGGCCAGGTAGTTCATGCCAAACGAACCTACCAGCAGCCGCATCAGGACCAGGTTCACAAGCAGTGAAACGGCTCCGTTGCCGAGGTGGAACTTCCACAATTGACTGAGTAATGAGTCACTTACGGCATTCTGGGTGCGATCGCGCCAGGTCCACTTCACGTGCCAGCAGAAGTTGTGGAGTACGGCCGCCTCGACGGCCAGCGCAGTCGCCCACATGTAGTTCATCCCAAAGCCGCTCTTGAGCAGGGCGAGAGCGGCCAGTTGCACACCGATGCCGATCCCGCCGACGGCGTTGAAACGCAGGAAGCGAGTCCAAGATGCCGGAGTGTGGCTCACCGGCGGGTCTCCTCCCGGTAGAGGCGGATCGTGTTGCGGCCGGCGGCGATCAGAAAAGTGACGCCCATGGCGACTGCGCCGATAACGCCACCGACGTCGAACATCAGAAACCTCCGGCCCAGGATGTCGGCCCACTCACCCCGGCCGAGAAGAAATAGGTTACCGACGATGAGCAACAGGCGGAGTTCGGTCGGCCCAAAGCCAAAATGGGAGATGTGGAAGTCGCCGATCGTGTAAGTGGCCAGATAGCTTTCCACGGCCAGCAGAAGGTAGGCAATGAGAAGCGCGACGGCCACCGGGAAAGACATCCACGGAGATAAGCCCAATCCAATCAACATCATCGTGGCGCAGATGGCGTCCACAACGTGATCGACATAGAAACCGTAGCGCGGCCGCTGCGCATCACGGACTCGGGCTAACGTCCCGTCCAGGCTATCGCCGAGCCAGTTCAGCACCAGCGCGACGTTCACCACCCACAGCCATTGCGGCGACCGGTGGCACAGGGCATAGGCGGTGCCCGCCAGCGCCATTGCCGCAAGTCCCAGGCCGGTGAGATGGTCAGAGTTGACCCATCGCGGGGCGCGTTCGGCGAGCCAGACGAGCAGTCGCTTCTCGTTGTGGGCCAGGACGCTGCCATGCACCCGCTGGGCGCTTCGGAAACCGGCCGGTGTTTGGTTCATTGTCATCATGTTTACATAAAGATGGAGCTGCGGTGAGGCGTCCGCGGATCTCGACCAAACGAACGCCGGCGCGATCAGTGAAAAGCGGCTGGACAAATCTGAATGAACCCGATAGACTTTAGGGAATATGTCGAAACTCAAAGACCTCGATCGACCTCTGGGCTTCAACACGAGGGCCCTCCATGCTGGTTACGACCCCGATCCGTCAACCCATGCACGGGCGGTTCCCATCTATCAGACAACCTCGTTCACATTCGACGATTCGGCCCATGCCGCTGCGCTTTTCGGTTTGCAGCAATTCGGCAACATATACACACGGATCATGAATCCGACCACGGACGTGCTTGAACAGCGCATCTCGTCGCTGGAGGGCGGCGTGGCGGCGTTGGCAGTGGCTTCGGGCCAGGCGGCGCAGTTCCTGGCCATCAGTTCGCTGCTGGAGCAGGGCGATCATCTGGTCGCGTCGAGCACCCTCTACGGCGGCACCTACACGCAGTTTGACGTCAGTTTCCGCAAGTTTGGCTACGACGTGACGTTCGTCGAGCCCGACGACCTGCAAAGCTTCCGCAAGGCGATCAAACCAAATACCAAGGCGGTTTACGGCGAGACGATTTCGAATCCGCGCGGAAACGTGCTAGACATCGCCGCAGTGGCCAAGATCGCTCATGAAGCCAACGTTCCACTAGTGATCGACAATACTTTCGCTTCGCCGTATCTTTGCCGGCCGATCGAACACGGGGCCGACATTGTTCTACATTCGTTGACCAAATTCATCGGCGGGCATGGGACTTCGATCGGCGGAATCATCGTCGATGCCGGCAAGTTCGATTGGTCGAAGAGCGCTCATCCGCAGTTGAACCAGCCGTCGCCCGCTTACCACGGGATGAACTTCTCCGAGACATTCGGGGCGGTTGCCTTCATCCTCCGCGCAAGGGTTGAGGGCCTACGGGACATGGGTCCTTGCCTGAGCCCGTTCAACGCTTTTCAGTTCATCCAGGGCATCGAGACGCTGGGCATGAGGATGGACCGCCACGTGTCGAATGCCGTGGCTGTGGCAAAGCATCTGGAGAAACACCCCCTTGTGGGCTGGGTGAAGTATCCGGGCCTGGAGTCGAATCCATATTATGCGATGGCCCAGAAGTACTTGCCGAAGGGCGCCGGCGCGATATTCAGCTTTGGGGTGAAAGGCGGCTATGAGGCCGGCAAGAAGTTTGTTGATTCGCTCAGAGTCTTCTCGCACCTGGCCAACGTCGGCGACGCGCGCTCGCTGGTAATTCATCCTTCATCGACAACGCATCAGCAGTTGTCCGCGGAACAGCAGGCCGCAGCCGGCGTGATGCCGGACATGATCCGTTTGTCGATCGGCCTGGAGGACATCGAAGACCTGCTCTGGGATCTCGACCAGGCGCTCGGAGCCGCCCAAAAATAGGCGATCTGCTTGGTCCGGAGCGATCTGATTCGCGCCCCGGGCGTCCAGGCTCCGCCTTCCGTTGGGATATGCTTGCCACAGAACCGAGGACTCTCGGTCAAAGCACAAGCCACCATCAGAAGAGGATCCTGAGCAATGAAGATAGAAGAACGTCTCCGGGCCGGTGTGGACCGCCGGAGCTTCCTGAAATCAGCGGCGGCGACTCCGGCCGTGACCGGCGTGGCGTTGACCGCCGCTGCACCGGCCTCCGCCCGCCCCCTGACTGACGCCGACAAACTGGCGCGCATCGCGTCGAACACATGGCCCGTGCGCATGTTGTTCAAGAACCGCGCCATGGCGGCGGGCCGCGAACCCAACCCGCAGACATTGGAACTGAAGAAGAAGTACGGCGAGATCACCATGCTGGACTTCCCGCAGTTCACCCGCGACACTTTCCCCGGCCTGACGCACATGGACTTGTGGTCGTCGCTGTTTGGCGACGTCGCCGACGATTCAATGTACGCCCAGACGACGATGACCTTCGGCGGCAACACCAGGACCGCATATGAGTTCGATCCGTCCACGCCATCGGCCAAGAAGTGGCTGGACAAACTGGCTGCAAACATGGCCAAGACGGGCGTGAAATGCCATCACGTGTCGAACAACGCCCCACGCGACATCTGCGATCTGGACCCGGCCAAGCGCCGATCCGGCATTGAAGTCGCCAAGAAGTGGCTCGATGGCAGCGCGCAGATTGGCGCCAAGACGATGCGTGTAAACACCGGCGGTCCGCGGATCATGCCTGAGGCTAAGGCCACCCGCGACTATCCACGTAATGACGAGATTGTGACGTACTTGAACAACGCCATCGAGTCGTTCAAGGAGATGGCGGACTACGGCGCGAAGGTTGGCGTGATCGTCACGATCGAGAATCACTGGGGCCTGAGCGCCAACCCGATGAACGTAAGGATCATTCTGGACGAGTTGAACCACCCGTTCTGCGAAGCCTCGCCGGACTTCTGCAACTGGGAGCACGACTACATGCTCTATCACGGGCTGAAGGCGCTGCTTCCCTATACCCACCACACGGTTCACGCCAAGTATTGGGACCGCTGGAAAGAAGTGGACGTCCAGAAATGCGTCAGAATCCTCAACGCCGGAGGTTTCAAGGGAATCATCGCCTTGGAGTACGAAGCCGGACCTTGGGATGGTGTCGAGGGCGCGCGCTACCTGTTGAAGGAAGTGTTGGCAGCGCTGTAGTTCACACCAGTGCGATTAGTGAGAAGGGGGGCTTTGCGCCCCCCTTTTTCGTTCCGGTGTCTACAAAGCGCGGACGCGGATGTGTTTGTATTCACCCCAGTAGCCGCGCCGGTGGGCCTGGAGTTCGATGCAGCCTTCGGCGAGGTTGTCGAGTTGGTCGTATTCCATGACGAGGTCGCCGTTGATGCGCACTTTGACCGACTTGCCGAGGGCGTCGAGTTCGAAGAAGAACCACTTCTCATCCTCAATGCGCGGGTAGGTGGCGCGCTTGATGTGGTAGAGCGAGCCAGTGGGGAAGTGGGCTTCCTCGACGTTGTGGATCTGGATCTCGTTGCTCACTGCGTTCGGGTTGCCACGCCCAGACGAACGGAAAATGACGCCGGCGTTGTGCTGTGCGCAGGTGCGGGCATACATCTGGAACTGGAAGTCGCGGAATCTCTGTTTGGTGGCGAGGTGGCCGAGTCCAGCGGAGCGCAGCACAGGACCGAGGGGGATGAAATCGGGCTTGCCTTCGCTCACCTGCCAGTTGGTGTCGAGGTCGGCGGGGGACTCGTAGAGAGTGGTCCAGGTTTGTTTGGACGGCAACTCACGGATGCGCAGAGCACGGAACCGGCAAGGGGTGGAGGCGCCGGCGATGCCGAGATATCCGATGCGCAGACGATCCTTGAGTTCGGGTTGTGCATCGAGGTTCAAGTCCTGCACGATCTCTCCGTTGATCCAGACTTTGAGCACAGGCCAGTCCATCAGGATCCGGAATGGGTTCCAGCCGGCTTTCACGTTGAGCTTCGAGGGTGCGACAGTGGGGAAAACAGCCCCCACCGAATAGGGCGTGGGCGGATTGTTCACCTGGTGGAAAACCTTGATCTGGAAGCCGGACTTGGACGGCTGGCCGTGCTCGGGGGCATGCAGGTAGAAGGCGGCGTCGGTCCAGCCCTTGATGAAGAACTCGCCTTCGAGTTCGAAGTTCTCATACTGCCGCACCGAACGAAGCCAAGCAGGGAAGGAGGCGTGGTCGGCGACGCAAATCGCACCTTCCCCTACGTAGTAATGCGACTCGAAGCCATCGACGATGGTCCAGCCACCGAGCGTGGAGCCATCGAACAGGCTGGTCCAGCCGGCAGTCTGGGGCGGAGTCTGAGCAGGGGTTGGGTGGAGCGCCGCAACAGCGGCAAGGGGCATGAAGTTGCGCCGGCGAATGGACATAATAAGAAACCTCTCAGGAACAATCGTACAGCGGTACGCGGCGGTTCATTGGCCGGCGATCTTCACGCGTATGTCGTCGAGGCGGGTTTTGGCGACGGCATTCGATGGATTCCGGGCGAGTAGGGCGAGGCCGATCTGTTCGGCTTCCCGCCAGGAGGCCAGGGCGTCCGGGCGGCGGTTCAGGTTGATCAGGGCGTCTCCGTACGCAGATAGCAACGTCATTACCCCAGACTGATGCTGTTCGTTCCGCAGGTCCCCGGCGAGCAGTTGCCGGCTCAGGGCGAGCCCCTCGGTGAAGATGGGCAACGCTTCGGCCGGCTTGCCGGACCAGAGCAGGGCGTATCCTTCACCCTTGAGGATCATGATCTGGGCGCGGATCGTGGTTAGCGAAGCACGCGTCGCGCGGTCGAGCTTCGAGATGGCAGTGCGTGCATCGCGATAGCGTGCGACGGCCTGGCCGTACCGTTCATGGGCCATGTCCACATTGCCCAACTTCATCAGCATGATAGCATCGGCGCGGGAGGCGCGGGCGCGCATATCGGCGGTGAGGTTGGGCCAGGTCAGCATCTCGAGCCAACCCGCACGGGCAGATTCATAGACCCGGATCGCCTCGGCCTCATCGACTGCGCCCCCGGTGCCGACGCCGGCGAGACGGTCGGCGATCGATTCGCGGCGGGAACAGAGTTCGGCCTGGATGGTCGCGTCCCTGGGCGCGGACTCGCGCGTGGCTTGGAGTATGGACTCGGCGCGGCGAAGGTACTTGATCGAATCCTGCACTGACCCCGACAGCGAAAATACGTCGCCGAGGCTCCCGAGCAGACGGGCCCGGGCAAGTTCCAGATGAGCGGGGCCTTTGGCTTCCGGTACTGAGGCAAGCAGGGCAAGGCCCTGGCGGTAGGTCTCCATGGCGATCGAGGGATCACCAAGGTTGGGCATGTAGGGATTACCCTGGAGGTCGCCCAGCCGGCAGTAGCCGCTGGCGACTTCGGCGAGAAGCTCAGGGTCGCCGTGAGATTGCGCGGCGAGGCGCTTGTAGTGTTCGAGGGTTTTGGAAACGAGCAACCGCTGAGCACCAGTAGAGCCGGGGATCTGCTGGACGACATCGTAGAGATCGAACAACGTGAGCCTAGCAAGTTCGCGGGCTTGAGTGAAGCGGCGCTGGGCGAGTTCCCGTTCCTGGGCGGCGATCCGGTACTGGTAGAAAGTGATTGCGAAGGCGGCGATGAGCAAAATTAGGGCGGAGATGGAGGCAGCGACGGGAAGGGCGTGGCGGCGGGCGAATTTGCGAGCGCGGTAGACCAGAGTTTGCGGCCGGGCGGTGATGGGTTGGCCGGTGAGGTAGAGGGCGATGTCGGATTCGAGGTGTTCGACTGACTGGTATCGCTCGGCAGGTCTCTTTTCGAGCGCCTTTTGAACGATTGCGTCCAAGTCGCCGGCCAAAGAGCGGGCCAGTGCGGGATCGGCCACTTTCCGGCTGGGCGGATGGGATTCTTCGTCGTTGATGACCTTAAACCACTCCGCGGCAGTGTGCTGCGTGGAGGCATAAGGGCTGGCGCCCGTGAGCAGTTCATAGAGGACGACGCCGAGCGAATAGACATCGGACTGGGTCGAAATGGGAAGCCCCATCACCTGCTCCGGGCTGGCATAGCGCGGAGTGAGCATGACGCTGGTGGCCAGGGTTTGGTCGGACGTGGGCGCTTGATCGAGGAGCTTGGCGATGCCGAAATCGAGGAGCTTGACCTCGCCCTTGGCCGTGACGAGAATATTCGGCGGTTTGAGGTCGCGGTGGACGACGAGATGGGAGTGGGCAAAGCGGACCGCTTCGCAAACCTTGCGGAACAATCCAAGACGAGCCTGGACGTCGAGTCGCAGGGCGGCGCAGTGGGCGTCGAGCGGGCGGCCGTCGATCAGTTCCATGACCAGGTAGGGCAGCCCGTCAGGCGAGATGCCGCCGTCGAGCAGGCGGGCGATGGAAGGATGTTGCAGCGAGGCCAGAATCTGGCGCTCGGCCATGAACCGGCGGCGGGCGTCTTCAGTGTCGAAGCCGCGGCGCAGGAGTTTGACAGCGGCGGCCATGGTGAACTGGCCGTCGGCGCGTTCGGCGATCCAGACCGCGCCCATCCCGCCGGCAGCGAGGGGCTTCAAGAGGCGCCAAGGCCCGAGCATGGCCCCTTGAAGCGAGGATACAGACGGCGAGGGTGATTTAGGATCGAGCAGGAAGGCTGGCGGATCGATGGGCTGCTCGAACCGCTGGTCGGCGACCGGCGAGACGGTGATCAGTTTCAGGACGGCGTCGAGAATCCTCGGTTCGTTTGGACATTGGAGTTCGAGAAACTGGCGGCGGCGTTCGGGCGGAATCGCCATGGCCTGATGAAACAGTTCCTCGACGCGAAACCAGCGTGGATCGTTCATTGACGGTGATGGGCGTCCTGGCCGGACTCAAGCTGCAATTGCAGCCAGCTCTTGGCGAACGACCAGTCGCGTTCCACCGTGGCGCGGCCGACGCCAAGGGCCTGGGCGATTTCGGACTCGGTCAGGCCGACAAAGAACTTCAATTCAACGACGCGAGCCTTGCGGGCATCCACCTCCTCGAGCCGGTGCAGCGCCTGGTCAATCGCGATGATATCCGTGTCGGGGTGAGTGGCGGCGGATAGCTCCTTCAAGGTCGTCTTGGCCGCGCCGCCACCGCGGCGTTCAGCCAGGCGGGCCCGGGCGTGATCCACCAGGATGCGGCGCATGACCGTGGCGGCCAGGGCGAAGAAGTGGCCGCGGTCTTTAATCTCAATCTCCGATTGGCCGAACAGGCGAACGTAGAGTTCGTGGACAAGGGCGGTGGCCTGGAGAGTGTGGTCCTGGCGTTCGCGCATAAGAGCGCGGCGGGCGAGGATGCGGAGTTCGTCGTAAAACTGCTCGATGAGGATATCGCGGGCATTGGCGTCGCCGGTGTTCCAGCGGCGGAGGAGTTCGACCGTTTTGTCTGGGACGTCCATGAATCGACAGTTCAACTCTGGGCGCCGGCAGCATAGCCGGGCCTTATTGGTTGGAGGATATCACGGCGGCAGGTGAGGCGGGCATCGCGGTCCAGGGTGTGGTAAGGTTTGTTCGCATGAGGGTGCTGCAACCGGTTTTGTGGTCAAAGGGGACGTTTCTGACGCCGCAGCACTTGCAGGCGCAGGACCGCTTTGTCGAGAGCCTGCTGCAGTTCCGGGTGGAATCTCTGAACTTCCGGCCGTGGGGATTCACTAGCCTGTCGCTTGACCATGAGGCGCTGGATGGCGGCATGGCGGGCGTGAAATCGGCATCGGGTCTTTTCCCCGACGGCACACCTTTCGAGATACCGGAGTCAGACGAAGCGCCGAAAGCGCGTCCTCTGGCTGAGTTCTTCGCGCAGGGACAGAAGTCGGTCGAAGTCTATCTGTCCATTCCCGAGTACCGCCCGAACACATTGAACGTAACCGGGCCGGGCATGACGGCCGATGCACGGTATGTGGCCGAAATCAAGAACTGGAGGGACGAGAACAACGGCGTGGTTGAGAGGCCCGTGCAAATCGCCAAGCGGAATTTGCGCATTCTGATCGAAGGCGAGAACCGCCAGGGCCATGTCCTGCTTCGGATGGCCAGGGTGCGCAAGACAGAAGCTGAGACGTTCGAGTTCGACCCGGCGGCCGTGCCGTCGGTCTTGAACGTGAAGGCCAGCGATACGCTAACGCGGATGACGCGCCGGCTCCTCGAGATCCTGTCGGCGAAGAGTTCGATGCTGGCGGCTTTGCGCAGGCAGAAGAACCAGAGCCTGGCCGAATTCACGACGGGCGACATCGCCAACTTCTGGCTGCTGTATTCAGTGAACGCCCATTTGCCGATCATCAGGCACATTTACGAGTCACGCGGAGGGCATCCAGAAGAACTTTGGAACACAATGGTCTCTCTGGCGTCGGTGCTGACGACATTCTCGTTGGAGGTGCAGCCCCGGGACCTGCCCGTGTACGACCACGAGGAATTGGGCGACCGGTTTGCGGAACTGGAAGAGAAACTGCTGCACCTGCTTGAGACCGTGGTGCCGAGCAACTTCATCTCGATCCCGCTGAGGCTGGTGAGGCCGTCGATCTACGCGGCATCGCTCAATGAGGACAAGTATCTGCGGAACACACGGATGTTCCTGGCAGTGACGGCGGAAGTTGAAGAGGTGGAACTGATCCAGAAGGCGCCGCACCTGATCAAAGTCTGCTCAGCGACGCACGTGGAACATCTGGTGAGGCAGGCACTGCCTGGCGTGCCGATGCTGCACCAGAGTTCGCCGCCGAGTTCGATCCCGCTGAAGCTGAATCATCAGTACTTCAGCCTGAGCCAGTCGGGGCTGGCGTGGGAGGCGATCGAACGGGCGCGCAACATCGCCGCATACGTTCCGGGCGATTTTCCGAACCCGCAAGTCGAGCTGATTATCCTGCTGCCTACTTCTTGAGCACCAGGATGATCACCGTGATCACCAGGGCGACAACTACGACTGCGAGAACCCCCATGAGGATGGGCATAAGTTTGCTTTTGCCTTGAGGGACGGGGGCGGCGACGGCGGACGGGGGTGTCGAGAACTGGGCCGGAGGAGGGGCGGACGAATCGCCCTGTTTGGGCGGTCCTTGGATGATGCGTGTAAATTCGCCCGGTCCGGAAGGAGCGGCGGGCGAGGAGAAGCCAGCGCCGTAGTCCGGAGTCGGGGCGGAGAACAGGCCGGTGGCGCCAGACGACATCCGAGCCTGAGGCGTGGGAGCCGGCGGCGGAGAATAGGAGAGCTCCGGCGAGGCGGACGGCGGCTGCTTGGCGGCATCCCGGCCGAACTGAAGGGTGAAATCGCCGGGTCCGCGGAAGGGTTTTGAAGAGGGAGGCGGAGCCGGGGCAGCCATGCGTCCGCGTTCGATTTCTTCAAGCGGCATCGGACTTGCGCCAAGAGGATTGGCGAAGAATCTCTCGAAATCGCTGGGTCCAGACTGCGCCGGCGGATGGGTGGGAGCGCCATACGCCGGTGTCGAGGGCTGCTGGACGGGGCCACCGAACATGTCCGTGAAGCCCGATCCGGGTGGAGGAGCGGCAGGCACGGGCGGAGGGGCGTAGAGTGGAGGCGCAGGCTGCTTCA
>Ga0116171_10003703_pt1 | contig 14045 bp, 17 predicted proteins | sample AD_JPNHW2_MetaG_FD_89798 | JGI IMG/M metagenome (GOLD analysis project Ga0116171, IMG submission 89798) | Active sludge microbial communities of municipal wastewater-treating anaerobic digesters from Japan - AD_JPNHW2_MetaG | ecosystem: Engineered > Bioreactor > Anaerobic > Digestate | place...
CAAGCCATCGGCCCGGTAGGTATTTACATGATTACCGTCAATATTGACATTGATTGTAATCATTCTCTGATCTGCCTTTTGGATTGTTATCTCATTAAGGGCTATATTGTTTTCTGTTCCAAAAAATCCCTCCGGTGAAACAAGGGTAAGCATATACCTCTCAAGAATTGTAAACTCACCGTTGCAAAGTTTATCTACTGAACCATGTATATCCACATCAGGTATATTGGCAAGGAAACCCAGTTTACCGGTATTAACACCGGCAACAGGTATTCCCATTTTGTTCACTCTTCTTGCAGTCTCAAGAAAAGTACCGTCGCCACCAACGCTTATAATTGTATTTATATGTTCAGGGAAGGAGGTCTTGTCATCGAAAAAAATTAAGGTTTTATCTTCTTCAAGTTTCTCCCTGCCCTCCCCCATAACATTAAGGTAAACATCCATCTCCTTTTCCCTGAAAGCCGATGCCAGTCTGTAAATTCCTGATTTTGTCTTTTCCGTTACATCACTGCAAAAAATTGCAACATTTTGCCTCATAAGCATCTTCTTTTACATATTGATATATTTCATAAGCAGGTCATACCTGTCGGCATAAAACATATCCAGCTTGTCATTGTCTGATATCCAAGTCTTTATATCATAGGAATATCTTTCAAATGTCCTTATAATGGAGGTCAGATCCGATACATTTACCTTTATGGTTACCTGAATTCCCACAGAGTCAGGTTTTGAGGATATATACATTGCAAGGATTTTGGCATCATTGCTTTCAATAATCTGCGCAATATTGCTTGCGGAATAATCCCGGTCAACCATGTTAAGCACAATTATCCCACCCGGCTGCTCAAATGTAGATAATCCTGCAACAGATGAAAGAATATCGTTGTAGGAGATCACACCCTTATAATGTTCAGAATCATCAAGAACCGGTATGAGTGTCAGCCTGTGTTTGCCAAATATGCTGATCACTTCAAACAGATGAGTCGATTCTCTTACAAAGATGTGTTTAAGTGAAAGAGCATGATTGCCAATGGGTTCGTCCGGCTGATTGAGGTCAAAAATGTCGCCATCGGAAATGAGACCGAGATAATCAAAATTATTAACAATAGGAAGATGAGAGACTCTGAAAATCTCCATCCAGTTAAGCGCCGTCTGCGCAGTATCTGAGGTCTTCAGTGACGGAATAACATCCGAAACAAGATCACGTGCTAGCATTTTTCCCTGTCAATTAAAGATTAAAAGTACAAAAAAACTGAAGAACATGTAACTTTGCAGTCTGATTTGGAAAACCATCAGATATGACCAGACTCAGTGTAAACATAAACAAAATTGCCACTCTAAGGAATGCCAGGGGAGGCAATGTGCCCAATGTAAAACTCGCTGCCATTAAATGTCAGCAGTTTGGGGCTGAAGGAATTACAGTTCATCCCAGACCAGACGAAAGGCATATCCGTTTCAGTGATGTGTACGATTTGAAAGAAGTGGTAACCACTGAATTCAATATTGAGGGTAATCCCACCGAGACACTAATGAATCTCATTCTGGAGATAATGCCTGACCAGGCAACCCTGGTTCCTGATGCCCATGATGCCATAACATCAAATGCCGGATGGGACACGGTAAAATACCAGTCATTTCTCAAGGATATTGTTGCCAGACTTAAAGAAAGCGGTATCAGATCTTCAATATTTGTAGGAACCGACCCTCGTATGATCGAATATGCCGCCCTTACCGGTGCAGACAGGGTTGAACTATATACCGAACCTTATGCCTCACTCTACCATGAGAACAGGGAGGTTGCCATAGCTCCTTTCCTGCAGGCTGCAAAAATAGCCAGAGAGTTGAATCTGGGTATAAACGCCGGCCACGATCTGGACCTCTACAATCTCGGTTATCTTCATGAAAATATTCCATGGCTGGCTGAGGTCTCAATAGGTCACGCTCTCATTGCAGATGCTCTCTACTTTGGCCTGGAAAATACTATACAGCTTTACAAAAAAGAGCTGAAAGGACACTGATAAATAATGAAGCTTTTTTACAGGAGCTATGGCAGTGGTACACCACTGATAATACTCCACGGACTATACGGCTCATCAGACAACTGGGTATCTGTTGCTCATAAACTTAAGGATGAATGCATGGTGATTCTGCCAGACATGCGTAATCATGGACACTCTCCATGGGCTGACACCCATAGTTATGAAGATATGAGCCACGACGTTGAAGAACTTATTGAGAGTCTTGGATTATCAAAGGTATTTATTGCCGGGCATAGTATGGGCGGCAAAACAGCTATAAGATTCACCGTTGATAACCCGGAAAAGGTAAAAGGCCTCTTTATCGGCGATATAAGCCCGTTCCCATATCCTGCCAACGACGAGATCTCCGGACAACACAGGAACATTTTGAATACGATTTGTTCAGTGAATCCTGAGGATTTCAAATCAAGAGACGACCTGGCAAAACATCTTATACCTCTGGTCGGCGAAAAAACGACAAACCTCGTTCTTTTGAAAAACATTACTATTGAAAAAGGCGTAATGAAATGGAGATTGAACGCCAGGGTTCTCCTTGCAAATATTGATAGTTATTCGGAAGGCTTTTCGGAGAAATATATATCAGGCAGGATCTTCAGTGATCTGCCTGTCATATTATTAAAAGGTGAGCGCTCAAAATATGTATCTGAATCTGATATGGAAAAGATTCAGAAGATTTTTCCGCTTACTGATGTCAGAGTCGCTGAGCAATGCGGACACTGGATTCACACCGACTGTCCGGATGCTGTTGTTGATGCATTGAAAACTCTCCTTAAATCCGGGGAAAACAAATAACGCTATTTATTTAAGGTGTTTTTCAATTATTGTCTTAAGAACATCTATTCCAACAATATTATCACCACCACCGGGTATAATTATATCGGCATATCTTTTTGAAGGTTCAATAAACTGAAGGTGGGATGGCTTAACTGTGTCGTGATAGCGTTCAAGCACCATCAGAACGGAGCGGCCACGTTCAACAATATCCCTCTGAATTACTCTTCCCAGGCGATCATCCGCATCTGCATCAACAAATACCTTTATGTCGAGCATATCGCGAAGTCCTGGATCAGTAAGCAAAAGAATTCCCTCAACCACCACCACATCGGCCGGTGCCACCGGTATTGTCTCTTTGGATCTCAAACAGGTCAGATACGAATAAATAGGCATTTCAATTGATTTTCCCTGTTTCAGCATTTTAAGATGCTCAATAAGGAGAGTAAATTCAACCGCGTCAGGGTGGTCAAAATTTATTTTTTGCCTCTCTTCAAGAGGTATTCCCTGGTTATCCTTATAGTAACTATCCTGTGGTAAAACAACCACTTTCTCCTGTGGCAGCATCTCAATGAGTTTTCTCACAACAGTGGTTTTCCCTGAACCTGTTCCGCCAGCTATTCCAACAATAAGCATAAAATGTCTATTTTTGTAGTCAAATGTAGTAATTTATCCCCCATGATCAAGCACATCGTAATTTTTAAACTTAACCCTCCCTATACAGCGGAGGAGAAGGCGAAATCCCTGAAGAGACTCAAAGAGATTTTCTCGCCTTTGGCCGACAAACTCAGCTATATAACTGAGTACCGCACCGAGTTTAGCATCAATTCATCAGAAAATGCAGGTGATTTTGTTATTGATTCGGTCTTTGCCACAATTGATGATCTTAAAAGATATCAGCAATGTCGTGAGCATCAGGATGCTGTAGCTGAAGCTTCAGAAATAAGAAAAACAAAGACAGTAGTAGATTATGAGTTTTGAAGAGCAGAGTCTTTACCCTATTAAGTTTAAGCCCAGACTAAAAGAGATGCTCTGGGGAGGCAAAGCTTTGAAGACAAAATATGGCAAAGATGTTGCTGAGGGGAAAAAAATTGGTGAGAGCTGGGAAATATCAGGTGTTGATGGGGACAAGTCCATTGTTTCAAACGGATTTCTTAAAGGGAATGATCTTGAAGAGATAGTGGAGATATACATGGGAGATTTGGTCGGAGACCGGGTTTATGAAAAATTCGGCACCGAGTTTCCTCTTCTTGTGAAGATCATTGATGCAAATGATGTATTATCAGTACAGGTCCATCCGGGAGACACACTGGCTGCCGAGAGACATCATGCCTGGGGAAAGACTGAAATGTGGGTTGTGCTTGAGGCTGCTGATGACGCATTGATTTATACAGGTTTCAGAAACAGGATCTCAAAAGAGGAATATGTTCAATATCTTGAGGAGAAAAAGGTCAACTCAGTTTTAAATGCAACGCGGGTTAAGCCAGGTGACGTTTTCTTTATTCCTGCCGGCCTGGTGCATGCAATAGGTGCAGGTGTGATACTGGCTGAGATACAGCAGACATCAGACATTACATACCGCATATATGACTGGGACAGAAAAGATGCAAACGGCAAGTCGCGGCAATTGCATATCGATCTGGCACTGGATGCTATCGATTTCAATATGACCGATTCAATGCTTATAAGAAAAGAAACTGTCTTAAACAGCACCGTTGAACTTAAAACATGTGATTACTTCAGTACAAGCCTGATTAAATTTGATCACCCTATAATAAAAGACTATAGCCTTACTGACTCATTTGTGATTTTCATGTGCATTGAAAGCTCTGCCATTATTGAATGCTTCGGCAAACAGGAGAACATTAAAAAAGGAGAAACGGTCCTAATACCTGCATCTGCAGAGTCAGTAACCATAATCCCGATAGGTACGGCATCATTATTAGAGATATACATTCCAAACTAAAAAAATATACTAATGAAAAATCTTCTTTGCCTCTTCGCAATAATTGCAATTATCGCTGCCTCTTCATGCTCGAATGGCAGCAGAGGTACCGGCGCCAACGCTGGTAGCAAAAGATCTCACCAGGCCGATACCGGCTTTACAGGTATAGAAAATTATAAAGTAAAGGGTGTCATTAAAAAGACTGTAAGCTATAAAAACGGCGTTAAGGACGGATTGACAAAGACATATTTCAATGAGGCTGCTGTTGAGCAGGAGATTCCTTATGTAGATGGAAAGAAAAATGGACTGGCCAAATGGTATTATACCGATGGATTTGTTTTCAGAACCACTCCATATGAAAATGATACCATTAACGGTGAACAGATACAATACTATAAAAGCGGAAAGATAAGGGCAAAGATGAAATATGACAATGGTAAAAGGTATCCGGGACTGGATGAGTACGAGATGGACGGCACAAAGATTACGGACTATCCAAAACTTGTTTACCACATCAATGATAATTATAAAGAAAAAGGCACTGTAAAGATTCTTGTTGAAATGTCTGATCTGTCAGAAGGAACAAAATATTACAGAGGCAGGTTTGTAAATGGCCTTGTTGATCTGGGTGCCTGTACCCCACTTCTGCAATCAGCAACAACAGGCTATATAGATCTTAAAAAGGCTGAAGGGGTTTCCTCTGACTCGGTATATATAATTGGTGCCTATCTCACCAGGTTTGGAAACAGGTTTTATACCAGCGTGGCTATTCCAATGCCATATAAAGATCTCAACTAAACGATTATGAGGGAAGACATAAAGCCAGGGCTTTCATATACCATTAAAAAGAAGGTAACCCTGAAAGATACAGCAGCCTTTTATGGCTCAGGTCTGCATGAAGTGTTTTCCACTCCTGCAATGATTGCGCTTATGGAGGGTACTTCATTAAAAGTTGTTGAGAAATATCTCGATGAGGATGAGGGCACTGTTGGCACGGAGGTACATGTTAAACATCTCAAATCAACCCCGGTAGGCATGGAGGTTACATGCACAGCCGTTCTTATCAATGTTGATGACAGGAGACTTACTTTTTCGGTAGAAGCATTCAACGAGACTGAAAAGATAGGTGAAGGCACTCATGAACGTTTCATAATCAATAATAAGCGTTTCAGGGAAAAAAACAGCAAAATATGATTATCAATTCTGCGACATTTATTAAAAGCAGTGCCAGGGTTGATCAGTGCCCTGCCCCTGACAAACCGGAATTTGCCTTTATCGGAAGGTCAAATGTTGGCAAGTCGTCACTAATTAATATGCTCACCTCACGCAGGTCGCTTGCCAAGACTTCTGTGAATCCCGGAAAGACACAGACCATTAATCATTTCCTGATAAACGATGCATGGTACCTGGTGGACCTACCGGGCTATGGCTATGCAAAAGTATCCCAGAAAATGAGAGAACAGTGGAACACCCTCATCTCATATTACGTCAGGAAAAGGGAAAACCTGGTATCGCTTTTTGTACTTATTGATTCACGTCATGAACCAATTGCCTCAGACCTTGAATTTATGGAAAACCTGGGTTTAAACCAGGTCCCTTTTGCAAGAGTCTTTACCAAGACTGACAAGATAAGCAGCAATGAACTTGAAAAGAATATTGCTGCACATAACAATGCCATGATGAAAAACTGGGATAGCCTGCCTCCCACCTTCAGGACTTCATCAGCTAAAAATTCGGGGCGTGATGAACTGCTTGATTACATTTATGAATCAATGATGTTATATAATCAGGATTAATTACGGCTATATTTTCTATTTTTGCAGCGAAAATTCAGGCATAAAATCGAACAATCAGATATGATCACAAAAGCGCCTTTCAAAATCTTTTCGTGCCAGTCATCCATTGGCCTGGCAAAAAAAATTGCACAACATCTGGATATTGAACTTGGTAAGAGTTCATTGATAAAGTTCAGTGACGGAGAGTTCCAGCCATGTTTTGACGAATCAGTAAGAGGATGTCACGTCTTTATAATCCAGTCAACAAATCCTCCGGCCGACAATCTTCTGGAGCTGCTTTTAATGATAGATGCTGCCAAGAGAGCATCGGCATATAAGATCAATGCAGTAATACCCTATTATGGGTTTGCCAGACAGGATCGTAAAGACAGACCAAGAGTCTCCCTGGGAGCAAAATTGACGGCCGATCTTCTGGCATCTGCAGGAGTTGACAGGATAATAACGATGGATCTTCATGCCGATCAGATACAGGGCTTTTTTAATGTCCCTGTTGACCACCTTTTTGGATCAGCAATATTTGCACCATACATTCAGAGCCTGAATCTTAAGAATCTGTGCGTTTCAGCTCCTGATATGGGAGGTTCAAAAAGAGCAAATGCCTATGCACGTTATCTGGCCTGCGAGATGGTGCTTTGCTACAAACTCAGGAAAAAACCAAATGTCGTTGAGGAGATCTCCGTCATAGGAGATGTTGAAGGACGAAATGTTGTTATCATTGATGACATGGTAGACACTGCCGGCACCCTTTCATTTGCAGCACAGGTGATGAAAGATCGCGGTGCAGCCTCCGTGAGGGCAATTGCTACTCATCCTATCCTTTCAGGAAATGCCGTTGAAAGAATAAATAATTCACCACTTGAAGAACTTGTTGTCACCGACAGCATCCCTCTTCATACACAATCACCTAAAATTAAGGTTTTACCTGTTGGAGATATTTTTGCCGAGACAATTAAAGCTGTCTATACAAACAAGTCTATCAGCAGCGGTTTTGTATTTTAAGCTTTATTACTATATTTGCAGGCCAATTTTAAAATAATAATGTCAAACGTGTGATGGGAGATTATCTGGCACATAATCTTGAGTAACACAACAAATTAACGACAGATGAAAAACATTGAAATCGAGGGTAAACTTCGTACCGAATTTGGAAAGAAAGGCGCAAACGCCCTCAGAGCTAACGAAAACGTGCTGTGCGAACTGTACGGTGGAAAAGAGAATGTGCATTTTTATGCTCATCAGAATGATTTCCTCGGACTGGTTTATACACCCGATGTACACCTTGTAAAGCTCAATATCGAAGGCAAAAAATACGATGCAGTGATGAAAGAGATTCAGTTCCATCCGGTAACTGATAAGATCCTTCATATAGATTTCGTTCAGGTATTTGCAGAGAAACAGGTAGTAATGGATATCCCTGTTAAAATTGAGGGTGTTTCCGCTGGTGTTAAAGCCGGTGGTAAACTTAAGGTTAAACGCAGAACCCTTAAAGTAAAAGGTTTTACCAAAGATTTTCCTGAACATCTTACCATTGATATTTCAAACCTCAATATTGGTGATTCAATAAGGATTGGAGACCTTGTTTACAACAACCTTGAAATTATTGACAATAAGCGTGCAATGATCGCATCTGTTGCTACAACACGTAACGCACAGAAAGAAGGCGAAGAAGCTGCTGCTGCACCTGCTGCCGCACCTGCTGCACCTGCCGCTGAATAACACCTTATACTTAAAAGCATAATGCCGTGAAATATCTTATTGCCGGACTGGGCAACATAGGTGAAGAATATGAAAATACGCGGCATAACGCAGGATTTATGATATTGGATGCACTGGCTGGTGCATCCAATATCATTTTTACCGACAGGCGTTATGGCTTTGTCACCGAAATGAAATATAAAGGAAGAACCTTTATCCTCCTTAAGCCATCAACATATATGAACAGGAGCGGCAATGCCGTCAACTACTGGCTTCAAAAAGAAAAAATCCCGGTAGAAAACCTGTTGGTAATCACTGATGATATAGCAATTCCTTTAGGTAGCGTAAGACTTCGTTCAAAAGGAAGCTCCGGCGGACACAACGGACTTGCTAACATCAGCGAGATACTTGGCACTGAAGAATATGCCCGCATCAGAATAGGCATAGGCGGTGAATTCCCGAAAGGCCGCCAGATAGATTATGTCCTGGGTAAAATGTCAGGCGAAGAACTCAAAACACTTGAAAACAGCATACCTGTTGCTATAGACATGATTAAATCATTCGGAACAATAGGATGCGAACTTACAATGACTGCCTTTAATAAAAAAGGTAAGGATGCCGGTAATAATGGAAACAAGGATTGACAAATTCCTCTGGGCAGTAAGGGTCTTTAAATCAAGAAGTGCTGCATCTGAAGCCTGCAAAAAAGGGAAAATAATCATTGGCGAGACTGCAGTAAAACCATCGAGAAATATTACTGCAGGTGAAAAAATCATTGTGAAAAAACCACCGGTAACATATACCTACATTGTTGTGCAGCCTATCGAGAACCGGGTGGGCGCTAAGCTGGTAAGTGAGTTTGTAACCGATATCACTCCTGAAGAGGAAAAGGTCAAAATAAACCCCGGGGCCAACGCCGTAAACGGCTTCAGACCAAGAGGCGCCGGACGCCCTACCAAACGGGAACGAAGAGATATAGAAGATTTCTTTAACATGGGTTAAAAAGCCCTCACCTCAGGTAGTATTAATACTTAAATTCAGCCCTCACCCAAAAGGAACCTAATCCTCTCTCTTCTCAACTGCTTAACTTTTTATACCTTGGTGCTCCATTTTTTAGGTGCAAGACACAGGCTATAAACAGGAAAGCAAGTATAAATTATGAGCAGGAAAAACATAGAGAAGTATGATCTTCTGTATGACTTATTAAGAAAATACGTTGACTTCTGGCATAATAATATCTATTACCGGAAAGTAATTGTCTACGGAAAAGAAAATGTAAATTATTCCGATCATAACATATTTGCACCCAACCACCAGAACGCACTGATGGATGCCATGGCTGTTCTTTGTACAACAAAACGTCAGCCGGTGTTTCTTGCCAGAGCCGATATCTTCAGGAAGAAATTTATTGCAAAGATTCTTTACTTTCTTAAAATACTTCCCATATACCGGATCCGCGACGGATATTCAAATCTGAAGCAGATAGATGAGACTTTTGAAGAGACCCTGAGAGTAATAAAACACAGGAACGGATTGGTAATACTGCCCGAAGGCAGTCATGCCGGGTTCAGAAAACTGAGACAGCTTAAGAAAGGTATATGCCGTATTGCATTTATGGCTGAGGAAGAATCAGACTTTAAACTCGATATCAAGATAATACCTGTAGGTATTGAATTCTCCCATTACTGGCTGTTCAGGCAGGTACTCACTGTGGTTTATGGCAAGCCAATAAGCGTTTCTGAATATTATGATGAGTACCGTACAAACCAGCCACAGGCACTCTCTGACCTGAGAGACCGTCTCGCTTCAGAAATGAAGAAGCTGATGGTACACATCGAAGATGAAGAGGACTATGAAGCTATTGATGAACTCAGATCAATAATAAACGGGAAGTATAGTGACAGTTTCCGTTTCCCAAAACTCTTCCGTGACCAGATACTTATCGGAAGGCTGAACAAGTTAAGGGATAAAAATAACGGTGAATACAGGAAGATTTGCGATGAGGCTATTAAGGTAAAGCAGCTTGCAGCTGATCTTCACCTCTCATACAGGCAGTTAAGCAAAAAGAAAAACCCTCTGCACTGGCTATTACTGGCATCACTTTTCCTTTTATTAACCCTGCCGGCATTTTTGTTAGGTGCAGCACTTAATATTTTAATTTTTGAGATACCTAAGTTAAAAACAAAAGGGCTGAAGGATGTAATGTTCACCAGCTCCCTGTTTTATGGATTCACCCTGGTCGTAAGTTTTGTTCTTATGCCGCTTTATCTTGCGCTGACGCTCATTTTTATCAAACCATGGTGGCTGGCAATTACAGCCTTTCTGCTGATACCTGTAACAGGTATCATAGCCTGGAACTGGTCGCTTCTGGCAAAGAGGGTTATAGGCGGCTTCAGGATAAGAAGATTCGCAAGGCGTAAGGATGAAAAATTTGCCGACCTGAAAACAAGTTATCTCGATCTGACTCAAAGAATCTCTAAAATTTAATAATGGACAAATACTATAAGGATAAAATTGCTTTAATAACGGGAGCCTCTTCCGGGATAGGTGAAGCTCTTGTATATGCTTTTGTGTCAAACGGAAGCAGGGTAATTGCAGCATCAATAGATAAAGAAGGACTGGACAGAGTTGAAAAAAATTGCCAGGGATTCCCGGGCAGTATCAGGACCGTGGTATTTGATTTGTCTGACACACCTTCAATCGAGCCTCTTATTGAAAATCTTATTAAAGAGGAAAAACATATAGATATACTCCTTAATATTGGTGGCGTAAGTCAGAGAGCCACAATATTGGATACTCCCTTATGGCTCGACCGTAAAATAATGGAGATTAACTATTTTGGCACCATAGCGCTTACAAAGGCCGTTCTTCCACATATGATAAGTAACGGTGGCGGTCAGATAGCAGCCACCAGCTCCATTACAGGCCGCTTCGGCTTTCCGCTTCGTTCTGCTTATTCTGCCTCAAAACAGGCACTACATGGTTTTTTTGAGACCCTGATTATTGAATATAAAAAAGATAACATCAAGGCTTCCGTCTTGATTCCGGGAAGGGTCAGAACCAGTATTTCCATGCATGCTCTCACTTCAACCGGAGAAGAACATGGGAAAATGGATGCGGGTCAGGCCGGGGGAATAACACCTGAAAAGGCTGCCAGAATGATAATAAAAGGACTAAAGAAAAATAAACGTGAAATACTTGTCGGCAGCAAAGAGTTGTTAATGCTTAAGATAAGAAAATATATGCCCTCGCTCTTCTTCAGACTTGCAGGACGTATTAAATCAATGTAAAGCTATGAAAGGATATAATATCAATGGCATCCAGCAAATGGGTGTAGGTGTAAAGAACGTAAAAGAGGCCTGGGAATGGTATATTACAGCCTTTGGCATGGACTGTCCCATCTTTGAAGAAGAGGCAGAAGCACGCATCATGTTGCCATACACAGGTGGTGAGCCAAGAAAAAGACATGCTGTACTTGCCTTTAACCTTCAGAGTGGCGGTGGATTTGAGATATGGCAGTATAAAGGAAGGGAGCCTCAATACAGGCAGAAAGAAACCCTGGCAGGCGATATAGGTATCTTTTCATGTAAAATGAAAGTAAAAAACATTGATGAAGCTTACTCTCATTTTATATCATCAGGTATAAAGGTACTTGGCGAGCCCACACCAGACCCCGCAGGAAGAAAGAACTTCTTTGTGGCTGACCCGTTTGGAAACATCTTTCATATTGTTGAAGCCGGGGACTGGTTCATGAATCTTAAAAAAGTGTCCGGAGGAACCTATGGTGCTATCATAGGCGTGACTGACATTGAAGCTGCAAAAAAGACCTACTGCGATATACTTGGATATGATAAGGTAATCTATGATACCACCGGTATATTTGAAGATTTCGCATCTCTCCCGGGTGGCAAAGGCACCTTCAGACGTGTCCTGCTTGCTGCATCAAAGCCCTTCCGGGGTGGTTTCAGTCCTCTGCTTGGACAGAGTGTGATTGAGCTCATCAAAGCTGAAGACCGTACCCCATCAAAGATATTTGAAGGGCGTTTCTGGGGCGATCCTGGCTTTATCCATCTGTGTTACGACATAAGTGGGATGGATAACATGAGGAAATACTGCCTTGAAGCGGGCTCTCCGTTTACTGTTGACAGCCAGGAGAGTCATAAAGGTGAAATATTCGACATGGGAGAAGCATCCGGCCACTTTGCATATATTGAAGATCACGATGGGACATTGATTGAGTTCGTTGAGACACACAAAGTGCCGATAATAAAAAAGATCGGATGGTACCTTGATCTGGGCAAGAGAGATCCTCATAAGCCACTTCCGGGATGGATGATAAGAACCCTGAAGTTCTCAAGGGTTAAATAGGAATTTATTTTCAGGCTAAGAGTAACAGGGAAACTTTATTTCGCCTGCATCTCACGGGAAACGGCTTCGGCCCTGGATAACACGCGCATGGCATTGCCTCCCCATATTTTGGCAATATCCTCTTTGCTGAATCCACGGCGTACCAGTTCACGTGTGATATTTTTCATCTGTGCCACGTTGCGACAACCATCTATTCCACCGCCTCCGTCAAAATCGGTTCCGATTCCCACATAGTCTGCACCGATTACATTAACGACATGCTGAATATGGTTTACCGCATCCTCCACGGTAGCAAGCTTCTCATACTTGTCTCTTAAAGCAGATATCTCATTCCACCGCTGTTCCTTTTCATCCTCGGTAAGTTCATGACCAATATTTTTCCATTTGTCCTTGAGGGCCATCATCAGTGTATCAAACTCCGGGTTTGGCTCAGGTTGCTTAAGATAACTGCTTAAGATGCAAATCTGTATTACGCCCCCGTTCTTTTTTAAAGCCAACAGCATATCGTCAGTAAAGTTACGCGGGCTTTCACACAGAGCCCTGCAGGAAGAGTGCGATGCAATTACGGGTGCCTTTGTTACCTGCAGCACATCATAGAAAGATTTGTCAGACATGTGTGAGACGTCAACCATCATTCCCAGCCTGTTCATCTCATGGACTACTGACACCCCAAACTGTGAGAGCCCGTTGTGTTCCGGACCCGCAGGATCGGTTGAAGAGTCGCAGATATCGTTGTTAAATGAGTGGCAGAGTGTTATGTACCGTGCACCCAGTTTATATAAATTTTCTACCCTTGAAAGATCCGTCCCGATAGGATATCCGTTTTCAACACCAATAAAGGCAGCTATCTTGCCTTCTTTCCAAAGATGCTTTGCATCCTCAGGTGAAAGAGCCAACCCTGAGATATTTTTGTTCCTGTCAACGCTGGCATGTATTGAGTCCAAAATAGCAAGTGCTTTCTGATATACCTTATCAGATTCTTCCGGGGTTCTCGGTCCCTGTGAAGTAAATACGCCAAAAAACTCGGCATTAAGGCCTCCTTCCTTCATCCTTATGAAATCTATGCATCCGTCATCATGACGTTTTCCCAGATCGAAAAAATGCCTGGCCATCCTCATTGGCGTATCGCAATGAGTATCAACTGTCATAATTGATTTATGGATTCTTTCCACACGGTTGTTAATCCTTTCTTCATCAGAAAGACATCCGGCTGAAACAAGCAGAATAAAAGGGATAAAAAATAATCTTCTCATCAAAGGTTCTGTTTTTACAAAACAAATATAACTAATACAATCGCTTGTAGATTAAAATCAGAACCATGTAACTCTTAAACTTTGTTAAAGCAAAAGCCCCGCTGGAAGAGCGGGGCAGCCATGAAAAGAATGGAAAAATTGCTTTTGGACAGTAAAAGCTCTGTAAATGTAAAATTAA
>Ga0116171_10003706_pt1 | contig 14042 bp, 20 predicted proteins | sample AD_JPNHW2_MetaG_FD_89798 | JGI IMG/M metagenome (GOLD analysis project Ga0116171, IMG submission 89798) | Active sludge microbial communities of municipal wastewater-treating anaerobic digesters from Japan - AD_JPNHW2_MetaG | ecosystem: Engineered > Bioreactor > Anaerobic > Digestate | place...
AAGATCAATACCTTGAAAAGAGTGCATTCATCATATTCCGCTATGGACATCCATTTTTGTGCACACTACCGGGGAGATGCGTTGCCCCCCACGAACCGATTCTGCCGGGAATGCCCGCATGCGGGAATGGCGTGCAATGCCTTATGGTCGCTGGTTGTGGATTTATCAGAATCCGAAAGGGGGAACGCGGTCCAGTTGCCCGGAACCCGGGCCGTGATGTATCCCAACCCGCATAACCGGGAGATAGTCCACCTGGAGATCAACACCCGGTGGGGTCTTCCAAAAGAAGATTTCCTGCACTTCATTGCAACCGGTTCTGCGCAGATGGGCCGGAAAGGCGAGCGGCTGAACCCCCGGTCATCCCCCAGTATGACCCGGCAGGAGCCCTATGTCCAGTCCATTGTTGAGGCACTGGGAGGAGAAGATATTCCGGAGATTGTCGTTGTGCGGCAGATCCAGAAGCAAAGGCCGGCATAACCGGTATCGTTTTTTCCCCGCCCCCCGATCTCCATCAGGTCTTCCTTCGCACCTGTACCTCATTACCGGTTATCGATGGAAGCATCCGCTGCCGCAATCTGGCAGGGCAGCATCGTCTTTTGCGTGAGTGTGGGCTGCGTCCTTTTTTTTGTCCGGGTCATTGTCCCCGCAGTATGAGGATATGCCGGGTTCCCCCATCCACCGGGATGCCTGCGAGTCCCCGCTGAAATTCGGCACTACCTGTTGCTGAGGATCCGGCAATGCCTCCAGTGAGCCTCACCGCTGTGGTCACAGGCCCCGGTGCCGGTATGGCGATCATTCCCCCATTTCCTGCAATCCTGTGTTCAGGACCCGGGGAGTCCGGGGAAAATACGCCCATATCGGGCCCCGTTTCCCTTTTTGGTATCCTGGACATCGTCGGAAAACCCCGTAATGCCCACCCCTTCAGTTCCTGTGGAAAATACGCCTTTTTATTACCTCAATTGCCAAAATACGGCAGAAATGCACCTCGCCCTAGGGTTGCCAAGGGCCTTTAAACCGTGCCCATTTTTGCCACGTATTTACCCCATCCGGTCCCCGGAACGGCTGCCGGAACGCGAATACGGGGGTCATTATTCCGGCACCCCCCGGTGCCGGTCACGCTTGCATTTCCGGTCTGAAAAATTACCATAAATCGTGCCTGACACCCGTGTATGCCCGTCCTTTCGCAGGACACGAAGCGATCCTTTAAATGATTTATGCGCATATGAGTAAAAATAATGGAGAACCCATGAAGATCTGTATAACCTCCAAAGGACCCTCCTTGGACAGCCCGTTCGAAGAACATTTCGCACGGGCGCCGTACTTTCTCTTCTACGATACCCGGACCGGTACGGTGGATGCAGTCCGGAACGGTTTTGTCGTCAGCACTACCCGGCTCGGGCAGAATGCCGTGCGGTTACTGAAAATGAACGGGCTTGAGGCCGTGATCACCGGGAAGATCGGCGAGAATGCCTGCGATCTCCTGATGGGCGCCGGGATCTCCATTCGCATGTCCACTGCCAAAGGCACGGTGAAGGATGTGCTGGATGCAACGCCCCTCGAAGAGCAGTATACATTAGGGAGTTCATAACTGCGAATATGCAGGGGTCCCTCACACCCCGTTGCCCGAACTTAAGGCAGCGATGCATCCAGCCGCGTGAATGCCAGCAGGCGCACGCCCCTCACCTGCTGGAAGGTTGCGCCCTGCCCGATATAGTTGAGCACCGCTGCTTCATCGGTGACCCGGGAACCGGCAATGATCGTTGCCCCGTGATCGAACAGGACCGAAGAAAGCGGCGTACTCGGCCCGAGGATCAAGACCAGCGCATCCGGGCTGCACAGGGAGAGCAGGTCGTCAAGCGTATGGTTGATCAGGGCGCTTGCCGTGAGCGCAACCACATCTGCCCGGGGGATCAGGCTGGCAGCATCGTTTGCCGGGTGATCGTCACCGGTCGGGTGCTGCTCGATCACCCAGAGGTTCCCCGCCTCCTTGCGGAGCCGGGGGATGAAGGGAAAATGGCCCACCAGTGCCACGTTCTTACCGGCACCCCTGGTCATCAGCACTTCGGAGGCATTCATCTCGACCGCATCCTGTTCGTTCACGTCCAGAAGTGAGTTGATGGCAGCAAGACCGATACTGGCCTCAAGGAAATTTTCTGAACGGGCATACGCGGCCAGCTCCTGTGCGCTCTTCGTGTGCAGGCTTCCTGCGTCCCGCATAACGGTTGTGTGGTCGTGGGGTTTGTCCCCGATGATGGTCGTGGCAAGGCCGCAGTGTGTACTACATACTGAAGTCCAGTGGGCCCCGACAAGGACGGATCGGACCGGCACCGGTGTATCCGGCAGGCTTGTCAACAGGTCGTCAATGATTGTGTGGTTGTTCATACCGTTCTCCCGAATTCCCTGTACATCCCGGAGATCTGTTCTGGCCGGGATTTCAGGATTGAGGGTACGATGCGATAGTTTAAATGATTTATGCGCATATGAGTAATAATAGGTTGAGACCATGAAAGTCTGTATCACCGCACAGGGTGCAACTCTCGAATCCCCCGCAGAGGACCGGTTCGGGCGGGCGCCGTATTTTATTGTTGTTGAGAGCGAGAACGGATCCTTTGAAGCGATCAAAAACCCGTATGCCGATGGCAGCGGAGGCGTTGGCCCCAAGGCCGCCCAGGTGCTCATTGCGCATCATGTCAAGGCTCTGGTCAGCGGACAGCTGGGTGGGAACGCAAAAGAAGTGCTCGTTGCAGCCGGGATCGAGACATACACGTACAAGGCGGGCGGATCGGTGAAGGAAGCGCTCGACCAGTTCACCAGAAATACCCTGGTGCGTTCATAACGGAGAACCGCAGGAATCCTATGCATGCAGGAGAGATACCGGTGAATTCAGGAAAGGATGAACCATGAAACTCGCTGTTGCAAGCGGGAAGGGCGGGACCGGCAAGAGCATGGTAGCCGCCAATATCGCGTATGTCCTCTCCCAGACCGGACCGGTCACGCTCATTGACTGCGACGTCGAGGAACCCGATCTCCATCTCTTCTTCACGGCACCCGCCACAACCAGCGATGTCACGGTGCGGGTGCCGGTAATCGATGAGTTTGCGTGCAAGCAGTGCGGGAAGTGCGGGGAGTTCTGCCAGTATGGCGCGCTCACCGTACTGCCCGACCGGGTCCTCTTCTTCCCCGAGCTCTGCCACTCCTGCGGGGGGTGTACGCTGGTCTGCCCGGAGTACGCAATACGTGAAGAACCCCGCCGGATCGGGATGCTGGGAATCTCATCCCCGCTACCCACCTTAACCCTGATCACGGGGACACTGGATGCGGGCAGTCCTCATGCGGTGCCCGTGATCAAGGAGGCAAAGATGCAGGCCCTAGGCGGTCACGTTACAATCATCGATACGGCCCCGGGGACATCCTGCCCGGTCGTGGAGGCGCTGGACGGGTGCGATGCCTGCATCCTGGTCACGGAATCCACGCCCTTCGGGCTGCACGACCTGCAGCTTGCTGCGGATGTTGCCGCACGGCTGGGGATCCCGGCCGGCATTGTCATCAACCGGAGCGACGGGAAGGATGGGGAGACCCTCCGGTTCTGCACCGACCATGACCTCGAAGTGATGCTGACGATCCCCTTTGATCGCGAGATCGCTGCTATCCAGAGCCGGGGGGATCTCCTCTGCCGGGAACGACCTGAGTGGCAGAAGGATTTCTGTGCCCTCTATGCCAAATGCCGGGCACTTGCCGGGGTGGATGAATGATCCGGCTTGCGGTCATCAGCGGTAAGGGCGGGACGGGAAAAACAATGATCACCGCGGCACTTGCCCGGTTGCTGAAAGGCACCCTCGTGCTCGCGGACTGCGACGTGGACGCCGCCAACCTTGCACTCGTCACGAGCCCTCACCTGCTGAGCACTACTCCCTTCATGGGGATGAAATCCGCTCGTATCGACCCGGCCGCCTGCGTGAAGTGCGCTGAGTGCGAGGCGTATTGCCGGTTCAAAGCGGTTGACTGGCTGGGGAACGTATTCCGGATAAACCCGTTCCGCTGCGAGGGGTGCGCCGTCTGCACGTTTGTCTGTCCTGTGAAAGCGATCACCATGCAGCCACGGCAGACCGGCGAGATCCTGTACTCGGAGACGTTACGGGGACACCTCGTGCATGCCCGGCTTGTGCCGGGTGCGGGCAACTCCGGGCTGCTCGTCCATGCCGTGAAAAAGATGGCCATGGAACAGGACGGGACCTGCGATCTCTTCCTGATTGATGGCCCGCCCGGGACCGGCTGCCCGCTCATCTCCACCATCAGCGGGGTGGATGCGGTACTCGTGGTGACCGAACCAAGCGTCTCGGGCGTCCATGATCTGAAAAGGGTTGTTACCGTCTGCCGCCAGTTCCGGCCCCGGCTCATTGTCGCCATCAACCGCTTTGACCTGAACATCTCCCAGACCAAAGAGATCGAGGCCTGGTGCCGGGAAGAGGACATTCCCTTACTCGGAAAGATCCCCTTTGATCCTGCGGTCATCAAAGCGGTGCGGGCGGGGATTTCCGTAACTGATGCCGGGGCATCCCCGGCAGCGCAAGCCATTCAAATACTGGCCGCCAAACTTGAAGTGGAGCTGACGAACCTTGACAACAACCGGTGAGAACAAGGAGTACTGCCGGCGGCGGGGCCGGCCGCGGATGAGCCGTACGCTCAAGGGTGGGCCGGCCGCGCGGTGTTATGCACCGCAGTGCGACTCAGATCAGCAGGGCGAGGTGGTTTCCCTGCTGCCGGAAGAGATGGCGGCCTTAAACCTCATCGACATGCAGCAGATGGAGCAGGAGCAGGCCGCGTTGGTGCTTGGTGTGTCGAGAAAGACCATCTGGCGGGATATCCATGAGGCCCGGCGCAAGATCGCCGATGCCCTCATCAATGGGAAGACGATCCAGATGGCAGGGTGCACGCGCAGTCTCGAAGGGCATTGCCCGAAAGAAAATAAGGAGATCTGCCCGAAGATCGGGGGCGGCTTCTGCCCAAAAACCCTCGGGAAACCCGGCACGGGGACCTGTAAGCCCGATGAGCACCCGGATCATAGCGCCGGATAACCCTATCACGGGATACGGGTGTTGCCAGCATGATCCAGAAACACATTTTCGGCCCGGTCCTCTCCCGCAGGCTCGGGCTCTCGCTCGGTATCGACCTCATCCCGTTCAAGACCTGTTCGTATGATTGTGCGTATTGCGAGTGCGGGCATACCACGGATAAGACCGTCACGCGGCAGGACTTTTTTTTAGCAGATGAGGTGATGGCAGAGCTCGGGCCAATACTTGCGTCCCGCCCTCAACTCGATTCGATCACGTTCGCCGGTTCCGGTGAGCCGACGCTGGCCCGGTCGCTCGGGCCGGTCATCGCGTTCGTGAAACGCGAATACCCGGAATATCTCCTGAGCGTCCTCACCAACGGCAGTCTCCTGACCCGCCGGGACGTACAGGACGAACTTCTTCCTGCCGACCGGGTGATCCCGACGCTGACCTCGGTATCCCGGCAGACTTATGAACGCATTCACAACCCCCACCCCTCCCTGAAGATCGAGGCGATCATCAACGGGATGGTGCAGTTCCGCGAACGGTACGAGGGGGCGATCTGGCTCGAAGTGTTCGTTATCCCCGGCCTGAACACCACGGAGGCCGAACTGGCAGGATTGAAAGAGGCCATCGACCGGATCGATCCCGACCTTGTCCAGCTCAACACCCTTGACCGGCCCGCCGCGGAGGGGTGGGTTGGGATGGCATCCGGCGCTGAACTGGAAGCGGTGAAGAGAGCGCTGGGACGGCCGGGCATCGAGATCGCCGGCCAGCGGCATACTGTCTCTCCGGCAGCACAGGTGAATACCGGTTCAGCAGACCTGATCCGGGCAACACTCTGCCGGAGGCCGTCCACGGTGGAAGACCTTGTCGGCACCACGGGTCTTGCCGGTGGTGAGGTGGCAAAGATCCTTGGGCTGCTTGAACGGGGGGGCGAAGTCACGTCGCAGCGGGGAACCCGCGGGGTTTTTTATGCAATAGTGCCGGGAACAACAAAGGGGAATACCTGAATGAAAATTACTATCCTCGCAGACAACACCGCACTCTTCGACCGGATGTTCGTTGCCGAGCACGGTTTCTCCGCGTATATCGAGGCGGAAGGACGACGGATCCTGTTCGATACGGGCTACTCCGGCGCGTTTTTGCAGAATGCCGAAAAGATGAAGATCGATCTCCTCGATCTCGATTATATCGTCCTCTCTCACGGGCACTTCGATCACACCGGGGGGCTCTGGCACCTGATCCACCGGTTCATGGAAGCGTCAATCGAGGATACCCCGCACCGGCTCCCCCGGCTCATCGCCCATCCCCGCTGTTTCCTTCCCCGCCCCAAACAGCCCCTTGCCGATATCGGAGCGGTCCTTTCCGCGGATGAGGTGCAGCGGATCATGCCGCTCGAACTGTCAGCAGCGCCGGTCAGCCTCACGCCCAACCTCTTCTTCCTCGGGGAGATCGAGCGGATGTTTCCCTTTGAGGATACCGCTCCCGGATCCCGGCACGTTGTCCTGCCGGACGGGAGTACGCAGGCTGACCGGATTCTGGACGACACCGCCCTCGCGTTCCGGGGCCATGATGGGCTGGTGGTGATCACGGGATGCGCCCATGCCGGGATCTGCAACACGGTGGAGTATGCAAAGAAGATCTGCGGGGAGGAGCGGGTTCAGGACATCATCGGCGGCTTTCACCTGCGGACGGTCGGGCCGCAGCTCATCGGGACACTTGCGTACCTCAAGGACCTCCGTCATGAGGCACTCCACGCCTGCCACTGTACGTCACTTGCAGCCAAGGTTGCCCTTGCGCAGGTAGCCCCCCTGCAGGAGACCGGTGTGGGACTCCGGCTGGAGTATGGAGACCAATGAAACACGGGAGGCACGGCAATGAGTGGCAATCACGAAGTCTTCCCGGTATCCCGCGCCAGCTACCTTGACGGGTGGAGACGACGGTTCAAGTACCAGCCGGGCCGGCTTGTTGGCCGGTTTGTCTGCCCGGGCGATACGGTCCTTGATATCGGGTGCGGGACGGGTCTCTTTACCCTCCCCCTTGCGCGGCGTGTCGGTGAAGCCGGGCAGGTGATCGCAGTGGATCTCCAGGAGGGGATGCTGGAGATCTTACGAGAAAAGGCAATGCAGCAGGGTCTCATCGCCCGCATCCGGTTCCACAAGGCCGAACCGCACTCGCTGGCGCTCACCACTCCGGAGCGTATCGATGTTGCATTCGGGTGCTGTGTCATCCATGAAGTTCCCGATACGGCACGGCTGATGCAGGAGGTATTCTCCCTCCTGGCCCCGGGGGGGAGGTTTGTCATTGCCGAGCCGAAGCACGAGGTACCCCCCGATGAGTTCGCGACAACGCTTGCGATGGCCGCAGCGGCCGGATTTATCCGGATTGGCACCCCTTTCATTCTGCGGAGCCGGACCGCACTTTTCAGAAAGGATGGGGCCGGACCCCTTAATACCGGTGCATAATCATCGCATGATACCAGCGGTTCATTCCTGCCACCAGGAATCCGGTATCTGAACGCAACTGTGCTTGTCCGGTAAACAACCAATATTTCGTGAGAAAATCAAAAACCGAGCCTTTATCTGTTCTTTTGGGAAACTGGATAGGCATGAGTATTGTTGCTGATGCCAAGCGCGGCATCGTCACTGATGAGATGAAACAGGTAGCGGCACAGGAAGGAGTCACCGAGGACTTTGTCCGGCGCAGTGTGGCTGAAGGTCATATCGTCATCCCGGTCTCCCCGTACCGTACTGTCAAGATCTGCGGTATCGGTGAAGGCCTCCGCACGAAAGTGAATGCATCCATCGGGACTTCCACCGATATTGTAAATATTCCGGAAGAGATCGAGAAGGCGAAACAGGCCGAGCGTGCGGGTGCCGATACCCTGATGGATCTCTCAACCGGCGGTGATTTTACCGAGATCAGAAAGCAGGTGATTGCGAACACCTCCCTCTCTGTCGGAAGTGTCCCGCTGTACCAGGCATTTATCGAGGCGGTACGAAAAGACGGCGCTGTCGTCCACATGAAAGAGGACGACCTCTTCCGGATCACGGCCGAGCAGGCAAAACTCGGTACCAACTTCATGGCAATCCATACCGGCATCAACTGGGAAACCGTCAAAAGACTCCGCAACCAGGGCCGGCATGCAGGGCTCGTCTCCCGGGGCGGGGCATTCATGACCGCGTGGATGCTCCATAACGAGAAGGAGAATCCGCTCTATTCAGAGTTCGACTACCTGCTTGAGATCCTGAAAGAACATGAGGTCACGCTCTCTACCGGTAACGGTATGCGGGCCGGGGCTATCCACGATGCAACCGACCGGGCCGGTATCCAGGAACTGCTGATCAATGCAGAACTCGCGGACCGGGCGCAGGCACAGGACGTGCAGGTGATCGTTGAAGGTCCGGGTCATGTCCCCATCGATGAGATCGCAACCAACGTCCAGCTCATGAAGCGTGTCACCAACAACAAGCCATTCTACATGCTGGGGCCAATCGTTACCGATATTGCGCCGGGGTATGATGACCGGGTTGCGGCGATCGGTGCGGCAATCTCCTCGTCGCTTGGTGCGGATCTCATCTGCTACGTAACCCCCGCTGAACACCTTGCCCTCCCGACCCCCGAAGAGGTGTACGAAGGCGTCATGAGTTCGCGGATTGCTGCGCATATCGGTGACATGGTAAAACTCAGGAAGACCCGGGATGCCGATCTTGAAATGGGCCATGCCCGCCGTGACCTTGACTGGGACCGGCAGTTTGGCGTTGCCATCAACCCGGCCCATGCACAGGAGATCCGTGCGAAACGGATGCCCGCCGACACCGAAGGCTGCACGATGTGCGGGGATTACTGCGCCATCAAGATTGTGAACCGGCATTTCAAATTCTGAACCGGTATCAGCACTTTTTTTGGTATTAGTGGTTTTTTTGCTCTGAAGCCATCCCAATCCTTCACGATGCATTCCACAAAGCGCTGCCACGGGTGCAGGCGCTCATGCACAAGGGAAAAATCATCTTAAAGGACTTTGAGCATGAGAAGTTCACCGGTCTTCTCTGTTTCAGCGGGAATCAAAAAGGAAGATGCGGTTGATCCTGCATAGACAGGATGATCCGGTTCAGATCCTCTCGTAATATTTCATCGAACCACAGGCCCCGCAGTGATCACCTTCGATCAGGTAATCGGGGACGGTCTCACCACAGCAGGGACAGGTAACCGAGGACCATTTTTCCTTTTTCTTTACCATTACCCGGACCCGTTCTGATGAGAGGATATTTCGCCCGGCACGGAAGATCTCATCGAAGAGCTGCCCTTTCATGGTCTTCTTGTCAAAGGCCGGGCTGTTGGCATACCAGACATCGATCGTGGGATAATTCTTCAGTTTCTCCATATCCAGGTACACCCGCACGGCATCAGCAGTCTCTTCTTCTGAGGGCAAATTCATCGTGATCGCAAATTTCCCGATGGGCACGATTTTCAGCCGGTTATTCCCGATGGTGATGTGGGAGAGAACCTGCAGAGCATCGGGAAGGCACTTGGGAGTTTCGCAGACCCCGTAGAGTTTACGGCCTTTTTTAACCCCGAGGAGATCCATGGCATAGTCCACCATGAACGCCCCGATAAGCACCCCCGGTGCCGGGTAGGTATGGAACTCTGCAAGGTGGAGGATCTCCTGCTGGAGTTCCGGTCTTACACCGCCCCGGGCCATACTGGCTTTCAGTGAGTCGGGCGTCTCTTCGGGAACCATTGCCTGCATGAATCACCGGTTGCCTGTCCTGTCATAAACATGTTATGAAATGTAACTGGTTGTAATAAACACCGGTACTACTATCTCCCCGGCATATCGTTGCCACCTACCCCTACCGGGAACATTATCGTGAAGGAACACGAACGCCAATTCATCATGTTTCCCCCGGCAGGTATCTGGTGCAGAAAATGAATGCGGAAACAACAAATGAATCCTGCATTTTCATGAGGTGGTAAGAATGGAAAACGCAGCCTGTCCCTTCTGTTCTCCGGAGAAGAAGGACATTGTATGTGAAAATGCCCTCTGGTATGCCCGTTGGGATGATTTCCCGGCCACCCGCGGGCACCTGCTGGTGATCCCGTTCCGTCACCGTACCGGGTATTTTGACACTACCGCTGAAGAACAAGCCTCATTACCGGAGATGCTCATCGCATGCAAAGCAATCCTTGACACAAAGTTCGGACCCGCAGGATACAATATTGTGATCAATACCGGGGCTGCGGCCGATCAGAAGGTGATGCACTGCCATGTGCATATGATCCCCCGGTATTCAGGTGATACTGACAATCCCGAAGGCGGCATAAAAGGGTTCATTTTGGGACGGCCCGAACGGGTAGTCTAGATGTGCGCTTTGAATCCTCCGGGATTTGTCGTGTGGGGTTCGCTCTGGCAGGCCGGTACCGGCCGCATTCCCGTTCAGAGCCGGTAGTGCCCGCCTTCGATCTTAATGGTCTTCCCGTGCGTCAGCGCATCGGCAATCTTTCTCCGTGCGGAGACCACCAGGCGGTGGAACGTGGGCTGGGAGATATCCATCTTTTTGGCACATTCGTTCTGGTCGAGCCCTTCTAAGTCCTTGAGCCTGACCGCCTCGAATTCATCGACAGAGAGGATCGCCTCTTCAGGCACACTACTTCCTGCTGTCGCAGGTTCAAATGAGGTGAAGGAAGGCTGGCATCCCACCCTCCTGCATCGTCTTCTTCCCGGCATTACTGAAGTGTGGTAAGCCGTTTCTGGAGTTCAGTCTTTTCCGCCTCGATGCGGGTGAGCTCTGCCTCAAGGAGCAGTTTCTGTGCTTCCTTGCTTAATGGTTCCGGCTCCGGAAACGCAGTCCCGCATAACCCCCGGCCCCTTCCGACGCGTCGGCCGGAACCCTGCCCGAATCCTCTTCCAAAAGCCATACCTCTTCCACAGGGGCCCATGCCCCTTCCCGTGCCGGGTCCCTGCCCGACCGGTCCTGTCTGATCTTGTCCTGGCATTGTTCTTGCCTCGTGATATGAATATATATTCACATCTTTTTATGTGCATTGGATCAGGCAAACTCGAAATGTCCACGAGTATCCCATGGGGGGCCTGCTGTACCGGCTGCGGATGCATTCGCTTTCGGTCCCCATCACCGGCCGGAACAAATGCTTAAATGAATTATGCGCATATGGGACTCAATAGGGGAGTTTGCCCGCCATTCGACCTGAGTGACAGGTAGTATTCCGGGCGGAACGATTGTCAGAACAGCACTGCACCAATCCCTGTGCTTTTTGATGATTGACAATCCTGTCCGGAAGGCCCGGTGGGATAATTACGGACAACCGGGTTGTGCAGATTCGCGGGGCGATGCGAAGCATGGTGCAACTCCATCATGCCCCCAACCCCCTGCCTTGCGCGAATTGTTGCGCCGGGTAAGATAACTAGGGAGCGATGAGGGATGACTGACAAGAACAATGAAAAAGATCTCATGGATCTGGAAAAGAAGATCGGGAAAGTGCCGAAATTCTTCAAGGAACTGACCAAGAAAGAGCCGAAGATGTATGAGCTCGTGATGAACATGGAGGGGCACGTCTGGGACGATGGCGCCCTGACACGAAAGACCAAGAAGCTGATTGCCATTGCTATTGCCGCGGCACTCCGCGACCAGCACGCAGTCCATGCCCAGCTGGCCGGGGCAAAGAACCTTGGCGTTACCAAAGCGGAAATTGAAGAGGCGCTGCGGGTTACCTTCCTTCTGTCTGGTATGCCTGCCTACGTTTATGGAAGGGCCCAGATGGATGAAGTGATGAAATAATGGGAGGAAATGATGGAATCTACTGACTGTATCACATTTCCCGTCATCGGGGAACCGGCACCGGATTTTGAAGCGGAGACAACCCATGGTCCCCTTAAACTCTCAAGTCTCAAGGGCAAATGGGTAGTGTTGTTCTCCCATCCGGCGGATTTCACACCGGTCTGTACCACGGAATTCCTTGCGTTTTCCGCTATCCACGACGACCTGAAGGCACTCAATGTCCAGCTGGTGGGCCTCTCCGTGGACAGCGTATCCGCCCATCTTGCCTGGGTCCATGCTGTCAAAGAGAAGATGGGTGTCCAGATCCCGTTCCCGATCATCGCCGACCTGACGATGACCGTCTCCAACAAGTACGGGATGATCCACAAGGGCCAGAGCTCGACAGCAGCAGTCCGTGCCGTCTTCTTCATCGACGATAAGGGGATCATGCGGGGCATGCTCTATTATCCCCTGTCAAACGGGCGGTACATGCCCGAGATTATCCGCTTGATCAAAGCGTTCCAGACCACCGACAAGTACCACGTGGCCACACCCGCGAACTGGCAGCCGGGGGACAAGGTTGTTGTCCCGGCGCCCAAGACCGCAGCCGAGATGGAGAAGCGGCCGACCGAGGGATACGAGTGTAAAGACTGGTACCTCTGTTTCAAGAAGATCTAATCCTTTTTTTTATTCATCCGCCGATCGTTTCTTTTCATGCAATAACGTGACCAGGTACTTCACCGTACAGGTTCCATAGTACAGAATCTGCCGGAATACCCGTTTTACACCGGCAGAACAGGTCGAGGGCACACATCACAGCATATTTCTCCTGTGAATGGCACAGATCATTGTCAGAGATCGATAATCGGGAGAAGAGTTCATGGAGAATGTCACGAGAATCGGGATCATCATCTGCGACCGGTACCGGACCTGTGCCGGGGGAAAGTGCCTGCGGGCACTGAAAAACCGCGAGGGTGCATTCGAGCGGTACAAGGGAAAAGAGGTGGACCTGGTCGGGTTTGCCACCTGCAACGGCTGCCCGGGCGGGAACGTCGAGTACGTGCCGCAGGAAATGAAGAACAATGGCGCCGAGGTGATCCACCTTGCCACCGGTCTCATCGTCGGCTATCCCCCCTGCCCCCGGATCTCCTATTTTTCCCGGTTCATTCAGGAAAAATACGGTATGGACGTGGTTGTCGGCACCCACCCGATCCCCCAGAAATACTACACTTCCCACCAGAAGCTTGGCTCGTGGGACTCGGCAGCATGGAACGAGCTGATCGCGCCGACCGTTGCGGACGAGAAGACCCGGCTCGCGTACGATTAGGAATTTCCCGATAACCGGCGGAGTGAATACATGGTGACGTTTACCCATATCCAGGATGACAAGGCACAGATGGTGGATATCAGCGGCAAGCGGGATGTGACCCGGGAGGCCGTCGCAGCCGGTAAAATTTTCCTCAGGCCGGCCACGCTCGCTTCAATACGGGAGGGGGCTGTCGTGAAAGGCAATGTGCTGGCCACTGCCCGTGTTGCAGCCACGCTTGCGGTGAAGAACACTCCCGCCCTGATCCCGATGTGCCACGCCATTCCCGTCAGTGCGATTGCCGTGGATTTTGCTGACGGCGCGGGGTACATCGAGGCCCGGGTGCGGGTAAAATCCGCCGGCAAGACCGGTGTCGAAATGGAGGCCCTGACCGGCGTGTCGGTTGCCCTGCTCACCATCTGGGACATGGTGAAGTCTGCCGAAAAGGACGAGCATGGACAGTACCCGGTCACACGGATAGACAACATCTGCGTGATAGAGAAACGCAAAGAGCCGGTTCATACGTGATTCAATCAGTGTTTGTATTTTTAGTCAGCAGGTGTTTATTGGTCTGAACCTTGTATCTCAGAAAAGATACGTGACCGGCGATCTGTCTGGTGCTTTGCCTGCCCGGTACAATGTCGGTAGTTTTTATCATCTGCCCCTCCCAACGGTCTCCTGATGACCACCCAATCCCCCATGACCGTTCCCGAAGCTGCCGAGGTGTTAGGCATCACGGGCCGGGCCAGCCTGAATGCGGTTCATGCACGGTACCGCGAACTCGTCAAAGAGTGGCACCCGGATGTATCAACGCATGATCCGGATCGTTCCCATACCACGTTCATCCGCATCAAAGAGGCGTACGATATTCCACTAGAATATCGTACGCCTCTTTGATGCGGATGA
>Ga0116171_10003708_pt1 | contig 14040 bp, 16 predicted proteins | sample AD_JPNHW2_MetaG_FD_89798 | JGI IMG/M metagenome (GOLD analysis project Ga0116171, IMG submission 89798) | Active sludge microbial communities of municipal wastewater-treating anaerobic digesters from Japan - AD_JPNHW2_MetaG | ecosystem: Engineered > Bioreactor > Anaerobic > Digestate | place...
TAAACGTCGAGCATTAGAAAGTTTATTAATGGAATCAATAAGTGAATTATACGAACCAGTTGAATTTGAATTAACAGTAAAAGTGTCAGTAGTGTTATCTTTTTCAGTTTCATCTTGACTGAATTCAACACCAATTTGATTTATCGGAGTCATTGATTCACGAGAAATGGCGGAAAAAATATGAACTGACTTATAAAAATTAGGAAGTATAGGATAACTGGAATCGATAACAGAATAATTTTCTTGTATTTGAGCAAATGAATCTTGAGCTTGCATAATACTGGCAATTTTTTTTGACATATTATTTGAAATAGTTTCCTTGGATTTTATTTCACCGATTAGTGACGATATAGCCGAAGCAGTGGGCATAATGGCAAAAAATAAAAAAATGGCAATTAGAAAGAAAGTAGCCCCAATTTCAACGTATTTAAAAAATTGACGGTTTTCTGATTGTTTACGAATGTACTGATATAGCGGTTGAAGTTGAAACCAATTAGTTTGCTCTATCATATTTTGGCTAGTGAATCTTTAAAAGTGACATGAAAAGAAATTGAGTAGTTATTCTCTTCAGGTTTTTTTTCGATTTGATCGATAGTGACTGTTTCAATATCATTATTAGATCTGATATTGGAAATAAATTTAATGACAGAAGCTTCTGATGAAGCAGTAACGGTGGCATTAGCGCTAATTTTTTTATTAGTTGTGTCTGGGTTGATTGTTAGGCTTTGGTAAATTAAATCAGGAGGAGTACTGGTAGTAAGGGAATTAATTTTGTTACTATATTGATGATTTTGACTATAAAAACTTTTTATAAAACTAAGTCTTTTTTGGAGGGATAAAAAATCTGATTCAAATTCTTGTGTACTTTCGAGAATAGCTTGTTTTTGACGGATTAGATCGGAAAGATCAGAGTTTTTTCGGTCAAGCCAAAAACGGGAAATAAAAGCAGAAATGACGATTAATTCTGTTAACGTCATCACCCAACGACCAATGGTAGTCGCCCATTTTATAAACCTAGCACTGAATGAATTGGGATTAGATGAATCCGGCAAAAGAGATAGCTCTTTTTTGTTAGCCATATATTCAGTATATATGACTGGGTTGGGAAATTAAACACTTATAAAAACAATTGATGTCTAGTTAGAAGAATTAGTTTGATTAAAGAATTTTTTAACTATATTTTGGAATTTAATAATAAATTTGTGATAGTCTTTGAGTTCTTCAACATGAAATTTATAAGAGGTGAAAAAATAGACAAAAATACCAATTAAACTGGAGATAGAAAAAACAATGACTAAAGGTAAAACACGGGTAGTATCGAGAATAAAAAGATCTAAGAATTTTAAACTTATCCAAGTGACAACGCCCATAATTAATGAGGCAAAAAGCATTTGATTAACTTTTTTGAGAGTTTTGGTCCAATCAATTCCATCAACTATTTTGACGAAAAAATAAAAAAGACCTAATAATTGGGTAATATTGCCAATACTAGAACTGATAGCCAAGCCAACAACACCAAGATTGGTGTAATTGATTAAAATAAAGCTGGTAGCGACGTTAATAAATAAGGAAATAAAAGATACTTTGAAAGGAATTTTGGTATTATGAAGAGCGTAAAAAGCTCGAATAAGGATTTGGATAATGGCTTGACAAATAATAGCCGGGGTAAGAAAAGCTAAAATCCTAGCAGTGGTCAGAGTAGCTGACCAGGGGAATTCATGAGAACCAAAAAGAAGACGAACAATGGCTAATCTTTGAACCAAAATAATAACGGTTACTGGTAAAGCAAGAAAAAGACTTTGGAGGAGAATTTTATTGACAGTTTGACGGAAATTATCTAATTCATTTCTAGCAATATTTTTTGACAACATAGGAAGCGATGCTTGACCGACGGTAGTGCCAAAAATACGACTAGGAAGATACATTAATTGAAGAGCCAAATTAAGTAAAGATAAAGATCCAGCCGAGAGAGAACTAGCAAAAAATAAAGTAACAGTATTTTCTATTTCACCTAGGCCAAGAGATAAACTGCGAGGAATCATAAGTCGAAAGACTTCTTTAACTTCGGTTAATTTGGTGTGAAGAACAAAAGAATATTTAAAACCCTGACGGTAAACGACCGGAATTTGAATGGCCATATGAAAGAAAGCGCCAATAACAGTGCCATAAACAACGCCGTGAATGCCAAAAATTGGAGCTAAAGTAAAAATACTTAAAATGATAAATATGTTGTAAACAATAGGGGAAATAGCTGGAAGGATAAAAATTTGATTGACTTGAAGAATGGCAGTTAAAAAATTACTGATAAGAAAAAATATTTGAGCTAAAAGAAGAATTCTGGTGAGTTCAACCATTAAATTGATTTGGTCACCAGTGAAGCCGGAGGCAATGAGGGAATTAAGTGGTTTAGTAAAAATTAGGGCAATAAGAGCAGCAATAGAAAAAACTATGACTAAAATATTAATAACATTAGAGGCAATTTGATAGGCTCGTTTTTCATCTTTTTGCAAAGCACTAGAAAAGACCGGAATAAATGAGGCAGAAAGGGCACCGGTAACTAAAAGCTTAAAAATTAAATCAGGAATTCGAAAAGCGGCATTGTAAGCATCAAGATCAGCAACACAGCATTTGAAGAAAGCAGCATAAAGAAAACGACTACGAAGAAACCCTAATATAGCTGAAAGACCGAAAGTGATAGCCAAAACTAGTGAGGCAGAAAGAATAGTATGTTGTTTTTTTTGACTTAAGAGACTGATGCGTTCGGACAACTTCATATGTGTATTATAAATTCTTGTAAAAGATTGGTATATAGGATAGAATATCTGTCATGCCAATAAGTTTATCTGCAAAAAAATCTTTAAGAAAGTCCTTGAAAAATAACAAGGAAAATGTTTTGTTTAAAACAAAACTAAAATTAACCGTTAAAAAATTCTTGGTTAAGCCAACCACTGATTCTTTAAAAGAAGTTCATTCTATTTTAGATAAAGCGGTTAAAAAGGGAATTTTTCACAAAAACAAAACTTCCAGACTTAAGGCTAATTATGCCAAGAAATTAAAAACCGGAGCAACTGCTACCAAGACTGTAGTTAAAAAAACAGCTACTAAAGCTAAAGCAAAGAAAGTAACTAAATCAAAATCTGCTAAAAAAATGTAATGGCCACAAAGTTTGGAATTTGTCCAAATAATGTGGCATATAAAAGAGTATCGAAAGATACTCTTTTTTGTTGAAACCCCTCAGTCCTTCGGACACCTGCCTGCCGGCAGGCAGGGCTCCCCTTGATGAAGGGGAGCAAGTTTGGGATATAAGCTCTTTTTGATCAGAAATATCTGGGCTTTTGCCTTAAAAAAGGGTAATTTATAAAGTATAATAATAGTATGAAAAAATTTTTTATTACAACTCCAATTTATTACATTAATGATATCCCCCATATCGGGCATACTTGCACTACAGTGGCGGCAGATATTGCAGCCAGAACTCACAAAGCGTTGGGTGAAGAAGTATTTTTTTTGACAGGGACTGATGAACATGGTCAAAAAGTGGCTGAATCAGCCGCAAAAGAAAATTTAAAACCAATTGATTACTGTGACAAAATTTCTCCCCGTTTTGAAGAGGCTTGGAAAAATTTAAATATTGGGTTTGATTATTTTATTCGGACTACTAACCCTAATCATGAAAAAGTGGTGGCTGATTTATTGCAGAAAATTTATGATAATGGCGATGCTTATAAAGATAGGTATGAAGGTTGGTATTGTGTTGGCTGTGAAAAATTTTTAACTGAAACTGAAATGGTTGATGGGCACTGTCCACTTCACCCACCAGAAAAAACAGTTAAAAAATCTGAAGAGAACTGGTTTTTTCGACTAAGTAAATATGTGCCAAAATTAATTGAATTAATTGAAAATAATGAAACTAATTATATTTTCCCAGAAGGTAAAAGATCGGAAATTTTGGCTAAATTAAAAGCCGGTGTTAGAGATATTTCGTTATCCCGGGAAAATGTAGAATGGGGGATTAGTGTGCCTTGGGATACTAAACAAACAGTCTATGTGTGGTTTGACGCCTTAATTAATTATTATTCAGCAACTCAATTTGTTAATAACAAAAAAGATTTTTGGCCGGCAAATGTGCATTTGATTGGTAAAGAAATTTTGTGGTTTCATACCGTAATTTGGCAGGCAATGTTGTTGTCGGCTGGTTTTAGTGTAGAACAGTTACCAAAGAAAGTTTATATTCATAGCTTTTATATGATTGATGGACAAAAAATGTCCAAATCATTAGGTAACGTTATCTCCCCTGGTCAATTGGTGGAATTATTTGGAGTAGATGGAGCCAGATATTTGATTGCTCGATCTTTCCCGACCGAAAATGATTCTGATGTCGGGATTGAAAGATTTAAAGAAAGATATAATGCTGATTTAGCCAATAATTTGGGAAATTTGGTGTCGAGAGTAGCAAAATTAGCTGAAGGATGTGATTTTGGTGTTTTTGAAAATGCGTCAATTGATAATGAATTTGTAAAATTAATAGATCAGTTTAAATTTGATGAGGCGTTGAGTTGGGTATTTAATGAATATATTGATAAAACCAATAATTTCTTAAATCAAGAAACTCCTTGGAAGTTGGAAAAAGATAATCCAAAAAGAAAAGAGATTCTACAAAATTGTATTTTTAATTTACAAACAGTGGCAGTTTATTTGGAGCCAGTGATGCCCGAGATAGCCAAAAGAATTTTGGAGATTTTTGAAGGAGAGATTAAGGCTTTGGAGAAATCTCTGTTTCCCAGGATTTAGTATTTATCATTAATATCTAAACTTAATTTTAAAAACCGTTCAACAAGCTTTTTTGTTTTTTTGAATGTTAGATCGTTATCTGTTTTTTCCGGTATTTTAAAATTAATTGCTTTGTTTAAATTATAAAGAGCCCAACCGGTTATATTTTGAAAATCTTCTTTTGTTGGTTTGTAAAATGGAAAATATTTTTTAAAAAACACAAGATACCTTTCACAGCTAATATTTTTCCATGGACATTTATTTAAAGCTAAAAAGTAGGTAAGAGACATCATTGCTAATCTTTTGTTACCATTAGGAAAATAGTGACCAGTACTAATAGCAACGAAAAGATATGCTGATTTTTTTATAAAACTTGGATAATAGTCGTCGTTTTTAACTAAATCTAATACACAGACTAGTTGCGATAATCCTGAATTACACTTTTCATAAAAAAGTTTTTTTGAATTATCATCATAAGTAATTTCTTGAATATCTGGAAATATCCGATTAACATAAACATCTATTTCTAAATAAAGGATACCGGAATTATTCAAATGACAATTTTTTGATGACATCCGAAAAATTATCTTTAACGTATTTTGATGCTTCTAATTGTCTCTTGTTCCTGAACATTTTATTGGATTTATATAGAAATTTAACCAACCAGTTGTTTAATTGAGTATTTTGGCCTTTAGTGTTTAAAAACATAGTCTTATTCATTAAATAACAATTTTAAATTGATTACAAGCTTGTAGTTGGTGATTTTAACATGTAATGTTATAAAATACAAAATAATATGATTGATACACATGCCCACCTATCGAGCCGCTTTAGCGAAGAGATAAAAATTGAAGGACTTGATTATGTAGTTTTGGCGGCAAGTTGTTTGCAAGATTCCAAAGACAATTTGGAATTATCAAAAATAAATAAAAAATTATTGCCAGCAATTGGAATTCATCCTCAAGAAATTAATGATGATTTTGCGAACCTAGAAAAATTGTTTGACGATAGGGTAGTGGCAATTGGAGAATGTGGTTTAGACTATTCAGAATTACCAGACAAAACCGCCGACAGCTTCGCAGTCATGGCGGCCAGGCAAGTAGAACTTTTTAGAAAACAAATTGTAATGTCGCAAAATGTGAACCGACCATTGATTGTTCATGCCAGAAAAGCGGTTGATGAAGCGGTTGAAATCTTAAAAGAGTACAAAAATATCAGCGGTGTGTTTCATTGCTACGCTGGTGGAATTAAAAGAATTAAAAAAATAATTGAATTAGATGGCGAGTCGCCTTCGCTTAAAAGCTTCGGCGGACCGAGGTGGTATTTTGGAATTGATGGTAATTTAACTTATGAAATTGGGTTGGAAGAAGTGGTAAAAAATATACCTAAAGATAGGCTTATTTTGGAGACAGATAGCCCTTATTTGACACCAGTCCCCTTCCGGGGTGAGAAAAATTGTCCGGAGTATGTAAAATATGTGTATCAAAAAGTATCAGAGATTTGGCAAATGAGTTTGGAATCAACGGAAAAAATAATTGATGATAATGCCAAGAGATTATTTAATCTCGTCTAATTCGCCACCAACTATAAAAATAATGACGAAGCCCAAAATAATGGAAATTAAATAACTCCAAAGTTCGTTATGAGGAAAAACAAATAAATCAAGGATTCCCCATATCCCCCACCAAATTGCCACAGCAGCTAGGAGTTCTAAAATAGTACTTAAGCGATCTCTTTTTTTAAGAAATTTACGAATATTTTTAAACATATATTAATCCTCTTTCCGGATAAACCGGAATCTCTCCTTAACAAGGAGAGAAATCTTTTTTTTAAAAATCGTTAATAATAGTTTCGAGTTCTTTTTGACTGGGATATTTGTCAACAAAGGCTACTTCCCCATCGATTAACAAAATAGTATTCCCTTGAAGACCCATACTGTAAACTCGGGACATATCTTTGATATATTCCGGATCATAATCAATTTGCATCCGTTGGCAGACTGTTTCCAGGTCAGAGAATAATTTTTTGCCTTGGGGTAATCCCCTGTCGTAAAGTTGAATACGCATATGGTTTTATAAAAAATAATTTATAAAATTAGTCTTTTTTATAATAAATAATTTCTTCTATCTCTCCTAGATCTTGACCCATTATTGCTTGGTTATTTTTATACCTCTGTTGAAACCCCGGTATGGTGACTCTACAATCTATATACTTTCCGTCTGGATCAGGTTTATCATTATGACGAAAAAAAAGCAAAGTAACATTATTGTCATAATCAAACATAACTCTACTTATAAGTCCTTCTTGAGATAAAAATTGATTGAATCTTGTATGATCTTCTAGTGAAAGAGGTAGAAAACCTACCCTAAGGTTGATCCGACGAGATATTTCTGCACAATTAATCACTTCATGAGTAATATACCATGGTTATTATATAATCTCATAACGATGAAAGAAATTTTGATAAACCCGGAAATTGATAAATATAAAACCGAATTGACGACCGCAATTGAAGCGGTGCAAACAGCAGGACGAGTGATTTTGGATCAAGAAAATAATCGTAAGGCCAAAAGATATAGTTTAGAATTTAAGTCTGAAGTGGATAATTTGGCTGATGTTGCTGGGATAGAAGTAATTAAAAAATATTTCCCAGGTGACAATGTTTTAACCGAAGAACAGGAAATTCCAAAAAATATTTCTGGACGATTGTGGGTAGCTGATTTGTTGGATGGAACAACTAATTTTTTGAATGGGTCGCGAAATTATTCTGTTTTGCTTAGTTTTGTAGAAAATGGAAAGTTAAAAGTTGGAGTAAGTTATCTGCCGGTTACTGATGAATTATTTTATGCTATTGATGGTCAAGGAGCTTATTTGAATGGTAAAAAAATTCATGTTTCAACAACTGATTTTGATAAATCGACTGTAATAATTGACCCGGGTTATGACCCTAAGGGAATAGAAAAGACAGCTAAATTAATGATGGAATTGAGACCAAAAATAGGAAATATTGCAATGTACAATGCAAATGGATACACCCTATCAATGTTAGCCAAGGGAGAATTGTCGGGTTTAGTTCATTTTTATTCTAAAATATGGGAATCAGCTGGTTTTTTGTTGGTAAAAGAAGCCGGAGGGAAAATAACGGATAAAAATGGAAAAGAATTGGAATTAAATTTTGGATCGAGTGAAGGATTTCAATTTGTGGCTTCGAATGGATTAATTCATGAGGAACTGCTTAAAACAAAAGGGCTTTAATTTTGAGTTGGTCTAGATATTTTTGTAATATTTTCTTTTATTCTTTGGTCAATAAGAGATGGAAGGATTAAAGGATCATCAACTCCCAATAAGTTGGCTAGAAAAATTTCGACTTTGTGACCAACACGCCGCTGCATGGAAAAAGCGGTTTCACCAGTAGTGTTGAGAGAATCAGTTGCCCAGGATAAATTATATTCTTGATATTTAGGATTATTTTCATTCTGAAGACATCGTCGATCAAGGGCATTTAAGCGATTGCCTTCAGAGTCAGTGGTGATTTGTGGATCAATAATATTAGGGTTGGTAACTAAATCATCTAAATAATGAAGGATAAAAATTTGCAGAGCTTGTTGTTTTTGAGTGTTGCTTAATTTATCAAAAGAATCAATTAAATTTTCTATTTCAGGACAAGAAGAATGACCAACCATTTTTTGAATTTTTAAGATATTTGATGAGACGCTTTTTTCTTGCAAACGTAATTCGTTGATATCTCCGGCTAAATCGTAAGAGGCTTGGGTGCGAACACCTTTTGATACCGAGGAAATCATTTTGGGGAAATGTTCGGTGAGCTTAGAGTCTAAAGCTTGTTGATCGGATATTTTGATATTTGGACTGGTTAAGATATTTTGATAATCAGTTGAAGTAGGACTATCTTTAAGAGCCGTATTAACAAGTAAAAACTCTAATTCTTTGCCGGCATCGTGAATAGCCGCGGCTTGTTCGGTTTCAAAAATTTTTGATTTATCGGATAAAATACCACTTTCAGATAACAACTGACCTAAGGCTTGGGTGCCGGCAATAACAGTGACCATGTGCTCTGGGGCCATGTGTTTGCGTTTTTGACCACCAGTTTCCTGATTAGAAACTTTAACCATTAAACCGAAGTCTTGATAAATTCGAAGTGCATCTTGATGGTGGTGTAATAAATCAATAGTAAAGGCAGTTTTTCGAGGATCATGGTCTCGGTGTTGGGTATCGACTGGAGATGATTGTTCGATCATGATTTTGATTTGGCAATTTGGACAGTGTTAAACAAAAGTGAGGCGACGGTCATGGGGCCGATGCCACCAGGAACGGGAGTGATATAACTAACGATATCTTTGATAGCGTCAAAGTCAAAATCTCCGGTTGATTTGCCAGTGACGGGATCAGTAGCGTAACCGACATCAATAACAATGGCATTTTGTTTGACGTATTCCCTACCTAAAAACTTGGGTTTGCCAATGGCAGAAATTAAAATATCGGCTTGCTGGCAAATTTTGGCCATATCTTGAGTATAAGAATGACAAATAGTAACGGTACAATTTTTGGCCATGAGTTGGGCAAAAAGTGGCAAACTAACGTCGGGACTACGACCAATAATTACCGCATTTTTGCCGCTAACATCAACCTTATATTCTTCAATTAATTTAATAATTCCCAAAGAAGTGGCGGAAGGAATAGCTAAAGAATTTTTTTGAAATAAAAGAGCTAAATTAATCGGATTAAGACCGTCGGCATCTTTACTGGGTTTAATAGAAATTAAAACTTGATCAGTATTAATTTGTGCTGGTAAAGGTAGTTGAACCATGAGGCCAGTAACTGAAGCATCATTATTTAATTGATTAATTAAGGAAATAACTTCTGGAGTAGTAGCGGTGGCTGGAAGTTTATGAATTTGACCACCAATACCAACACTTTCGGCTTTTTTTTGTTTGAGTTCGACATACTTGATACTGGCTGGATCGTCACCAACAAGAATAATATCTAATTTTGGGTGGAGATTTTTCTGGATTATTTCTTGTTTGAGAGAATCAAGAAGTTTTTGAGAAGTAGCTTTACCGTCGAGGAGGATCATAATTAAGTTTAAAGTAAAAAGTAGAAAGTATAAAGTTTTTATAATGTAAGAATTTCGTGGCCATTTTGAGTGATTAAAATGGTGTGCTCGAATTGAGCAGAGAGTGAGTGGTCAAAGGTACGGATAGTCCAAGAATCGTTTTGGTCAAGAGTAACCCGATGATCAGCAGAGGCATTAATCATTGGTTCTATGGTAAAAATCATACCTGGTTTAAGAACGACTTTTTCCCTATGATAGTCAAAATGATAAACAAATGGGTCTTCATGAAATTTAATACCAACACCGTGACCACCAAGTTCACGAACAGCACTAAAACCATTTTTCTTAACATAAGGTTCAATAATTTTACCGACACAATCATTTAAAATTCTGCCTGGTTTAAGGTATTTTATAGATATGTCAAGAGATTTTTTGGTAACGTCAATTAATTTTTTGGCTTGAGAAGAAATTTGACCAACTGGATAAGTGGCCGAGGTATCACCATAAAAACCATTAAGAATGGTAGTAATATCAAGGTTGATAATATCGCCTTCTTTTAGAATTTCGTTTTTAGAGGGAATGCCATGGCAAACAACATCGTTGATGGAAGTACAAATACTTTTGGGAAAACCACCATAATTAAGTGGAGCCGGAATGGCGTGATGAGAAGTTATATATTTGTGAGCTAAAGTATTTAGTTCTTCAGTACTAATATCTGGTTTAACAAATCCGGATAAATATTTTAGAGTTTCAGCGGCGAGATGAGAAGAACGGCGAATACCCTCAATTTCGGCAGAATTTTTTATGATGATCATAGTTGTATTATAACGCGAATAGAAACGGCAATATGATACACTTTGCTTATGCAAAATACGTCTTGGGAAAAGTCGAGTAAGTGGTATAAAAAAATTGTGGGTGATGAAGGTCACTATTTTCACCAGGCGGTAATTTTCCCTAATTTAAAGAAATTAATTAATTTAGATAAAGCTAATAAAGTGTTCGATTTAGCCTGTGGCCAGGGAATTTTTGAAAGACAACTAATGCCAAATTGTGAATATGTGGGAATAGATATTTCCAGAAGTTTAATAGAAGAAGCCAAACGAAAAAGTCAAAATAGTAAACATACTTTTTTGGTGGCGGATGTGAGTAAAAAATTACCGTTACCGGAAAATTATTATGATTTGGGAATAATTATTTTGGCATTACAAAATATTAAAGATTTCGGCGGGGTGATAAAAAATGCGGCCAATCATTTAAAATCAGGCGGACGATTTGTCATGGTTTTAAATCATCCAGTTTTTAGAATCCCCCGTCAAAGTTCTTGGGGAGTGGATGAAAAGAGTAAAACTCAATACAGAAGAATTGACAGATACATGAGTGAATTGGAAATTCCGATAATTACTAATCCGGGGAGTTTTGAAAGGTCGGAAAAAACTTGGTCGTTTCACCATCCCCTATCTAAATACAGTGAAGAATTATTTAAAAACGGATTTGTAATTGAAAGAATTGAAGAGTTAGTATCGGATAAAAAAAGCACCGGTAGTAAAGCAAGAATGGAAGATAGAGCCAGAACAGAAATCCCAATGTTTATGACAATAGTGGCAAGAAAAGCTTGAGTTATTTTTCCTTAACAAAAACCTGACAATGCCAAATTTCGGGAATAGATTTGGTTTGTGGGCTATTTTCTAACCAAAAATATTTTTTACCAGGGAAAACTTTAGTAATTTCTGAATCGATTTTTTCAGGACTTAGTTCGCCAATACGACTCCAGAGACAATAGTGCTTAACTTCAGGAAGATGTTTAAGTAAATTTAAATAAGGAAAATTATTTTGAAGAATTTTGTAATCATTGTCTCCAATCAATTGATTAATGATTTCTAAACGAATATCGCGAGGAACGAGTTTAGTATAAAGTTGGTAAAAGGCTAAATCTTGGGGCAGACGGGCAGTTTCTGGAGTGGAGTGACAAATTTTTGGTTTTAATTCGACTAATTCGTCCCAAGTTTGGGGTGGATCGAAAGAATTTAATTGATCTGTCATTTTAATTGTTTACCAAAAGCGACACATTCTTCAATAATATCGACAAGAGCAAAACCAGGAAATTCTAAAGCGCGCTTGACAGTGTCGTTTAGTTTGGGAATATCTTTGACATCAACTGACTCAACAAAAATTTCTTTATTGATGGTTTTGAGTAATTCAACCGGATGAATCGGCTCGTTGATGTTGCCGGTAGGAGTAGATTTAGTGTGGGCGCCTTTAGGAGTGGTCGGACTGGTTTGACCGGTAGTTAAACTGTATAAAAAATTATTAGAAACAAAAACTTTAACACCAATATTACCCCTAGCGGCAGCAACTAAATGATTGAGGCCTTCGCCATAAATACCACCATCGCCACCAATGACACAAACTGTAAGTTTAGGATTAACAATTTTTTCACCCATAGCAGTAGCAATAGACCGACCGTGAAGAGTATGGGCACCATAAGTTTTGAAAAAATCAGCCATGTTACCGGCACAACCAATGTCATAGTTCATAACCAGATTATCTAAATCGATTTTTAAATCGGCAAAATTTTTTTGAAGAGCAGCATAGACTAAATAATTGTGACAACCAGGACACCAAGTAGGAGTAATATTTGATCTGTAATTAGTAGTCATAGTTATTTAAGAAATTTAATAATTTCTTCTGGAAAGAAAGGGCGACCATTATTTCGGAGATGAATTTTAGTCGGGTTGAAATCGAATTGCGATTTTAAAAGAGTAGTTAATTGGCTAGTGCCATTATTCTCGATGACAATAATCTCTTTAAAATTATCAATAATTAATTTTAGATCTGGATTAATTGGCCAGAGGGTTTTTATCTGCAAAAAGGCATAATCATCTTTATTAGACAAATCTTTGAGAGCTTCAAGAATTGGGCCTTTGGTAGAACCCCAGGAAATAATCAATTTTTTAGCAGAATCGGTACCAAAAATATTGGCTTTAGGAGCTAATTTGATGGCTAATTTATTTTTGGCCATACGTTTGGCAAACATTTTTTCGGAAACTTGGGCATCTTCGGTAGCAAAACCAAATTCATCGTGTTCGTAGCTATTGGCTAAAAATTGACCATTGGGAGTACCGGGGACAGAAACTGGAGAAATACCATTATTGGTAAATTTGTAACGGGCGTAATTTTCATTTGGTCTGGTTTCAATATCACCTTTGTCAATTTTTACCTTAATTTTGGATAAATCTTTAGTGCTAGCAGATGATTCGCCCAAAAATTTATCACTGACAACAATAATTGGAGTTTGGAGTTTGGCGGCTAGATTGAGTGATTGATAACCCATTTCAAAAGATTCGTTGATGTCACCAGGAGCAATAACAACTTTAGGAAACTCACCATGACCAGAATAAATAGCATGCATAAGATCACCTTGAGCAGTCCAAGTAGGTAAACCAGTAGCCGGACCGGGGCGAGAAACTAGATAATAGACTAAACCAATTTCAGCCACACCACAGTAACTGACAGCCTCATTCATAAGGGCAAAACCACCACCGGAAGTGCCGACAGCCGAGCGAGCACCAGCAAAAGCAGCACCAGCACCCATGTTGGCAACACCAATTTCATCTTCGGCATGAATAACTTTTATATTAGGAAAAGCTTCTTGTTTGGCAGCTAAAAAATGTAAAGCTCCAGTGGCCGGAGTCATAGGATAAGCGGCATAAAAATTACCACCACCAGCCAAAAATCCCCAACCGTAACTTTCGTTACCTTCATAAAGTTGTTGATCAGTTTTGGGATTAATTTTGGTTTTTAAATCGAGTTTACATTTGGAAAAATTGGTTTGAGCAAAATCATAACCAACCTGAATAGCTCGAGCATTGAGATCACTGAATTTTTGGTAAAAACCACAAACAATTTCTTTGGTTAAATTAATATCAAAACCCAAAAGATAAACCGCCACACCTAAACTAATAGTGTTAACTACCAAAGGACTACCAATTTCGTTAGCTAGTGTTTTGAGAGGAAGATTGTAAAAAATACCTTTCTTAAGGTCTTTTTTGTTAATTTCCTCATCGGAAAAAATTAGAGTTTTGCTGTTGAATTCTGATTGGTGTTGTTGCCAATGACCAGGATTGATGGCAAAAAAAGCATCGATTTGATAATGAGGAGCAAAAACTTTGTCAAGAGAAAAGCTAATTTGATAAGTATTA
>Ga0116171_10003712_pt1 | contig 14029 bp, 11 predicted proteins | sample AD_JPNHW2_MetaG_FD_89798 | JGI IMG/M metagenome (GOLD analysis project Ga0116171, IMG submission 89798) | Active sludge microbial communities of municipal wastewater-treating anaerobic digesters from Japan - AD_JPNHW2_MetaG | ecosystem: Engineered > Bioreactor > Anaerobic > Digestate | place...
AAATATAAAAAAAAATCATTCATTCAATAAAATAAATAATTTTATTTAAACAATTTCGTTTCTTATTTGTCTTACACATACTAAAATATTATATTAATATGTTTATGAAAAAGAATTCAATTTGCAAAGCGCTGTTATTCAGCTTTTTAATGGTTGTGTTTACTGTTTCATATGCTCAGCCATCTTCCACAGAAACAATAGGTCAAAACAGTCCTCAGTATGTTAATCTTACTTCAGCTGCCGAATTATCCGTACATGCAGTTGTTCATATTAAGACAGAATTTTTGAGAAAAAATGCAATTTGGGATGATTTTTTTGCAGAAAGTTTTTTTGAACAATTTTTTGGAATAACACCCTCTCCATATCCGGTGTTAGCATCCGGTTCAGGCGTTATTATTGATAAAACCGGATATATCGTTACTAACAATCATGTAGTTCAGGATGCCAATAGAATTACAGTCACACTAAATAACAAAAGAGAGTATGAAGCTCAAATTATTGGAACAGATCCACAAACTGATCTCGCTCTGATAAAAATTGATGGGGATGATTTTCCTTATTTGGTTTTTGGAAATTCTGATGATGTGAAGATTGGAGAATGGGTGTTGGCTGTTGGAAATCCGTTTAATCTGACATCCACTGTAACCGCCGGAATTGTTAGTGCCAAAGCCCGAAATCTCAATATTTTAGGAAACAACACAATGGTTGAGTCTTTTATACAGACGGACGCTGCTGTAAACAAGGGAAATAGTGGAGGGGCATTAGTTAACACCAAGGGCGAACTAATAGGTATTAATTCAGCTATTGCCTCCGGGAATGGTTATTATACCGGATACTCATTTGCCATTCCATCCAATATTGCAAAAAAAATTGTATATGATTTAAAGAACTTTAAAACGGTTCAAAGAGCAATTCTTGGGGCAGTTTTGATTGAAATAGACAGTCCAACTGCAGACGAATTGAATCTCAAAGAGGTTAAGGGTTTATATGTGAAAGAACTGGTCGATGGGGGAGCTGCATCTTTAGGTGGATTAGAAGTAGGCGATATTATTTTAAATGTTGACAACACCGAAATAAACTCCATGTCTGAGATGCGAGAAGTATTAGCTCAACATTCTCCGGGAGATGAAATATTATTAACATATTTGCGTAATAATAATCAGAAAACAAATAAAATAGAATTAAAGTAATAGGTTGAATAATTTTTACAAATGAGACAATTAAAAATTTCAAAGTCGATAACCAATCGCGACACTGCGTCTTTGGATCGATATTTGGTTGATATTGGGAAAGAGCCTATGATTTCAGCCGAAGAGGAAGTTGAGTTAGCAAGAAAAATAAAGGCTGGGGACCAGGCGGCGTTGGAAAAATTGACCATTACAAATCTTCGCTTTGTAGTTTCTGTAGCAAAGCAATACCAGAATCAAGGGATTTCTCTTCAAGACCTTATTAACGAGGGAAATGTTGGTTTAATCAAGGCGGCCAAACGTTTTGATGAAACACGTGGATTCAAATTCATCTCTTATGCGGTTTGGTGGATCCGACAGGCAATCCTTCAGGCTATTGCCGATCAGTCAAGAATTGTAAGGCTGCCCCTTAATCAAGTTGGGACAATTAATAAAATAAAAAAAGAAATAGCGCGTCTTGAACAAGATTTGCAAAGAATTCCAACCATGGATGAAATTTCCGAAGTGGTAGATCTTCCTGTTTATAAAGTGGCTGAAATCATGAAAATGAATTCCCACCCACAATCTATAGATTCCCCAATTTCTCCTGACGAAGAAACCAAATTTATTGACACTTTTATTTTTGAAAATGATGAAGACACGGATTCACATTTGATGCATGAATCACTTTCCTCAGAAATCAATGATGTTCTTGCCACCTTATCGGAAAAAGAGTGTGAAATAATCAAACTGTTTTTTGGTATTGGAAGCACCCATGAATATACCTTGGATGAAATTGGAGACAAATATGATTTATCTCGTGAAAGAGTTAGACAAATAAAAGAAAGGGCACTGAAAAGATTGCGCCAGGAATCAAAAAATAAAAAGTTGAAAATGTATTTGTAAAAGTAAAAATTCTTTATTATTTTTGCTCACTTTTTTGAAAACATGTATTAACCAATAAAAATTAAAGTATGAAAAAATTAATGATGATGGCAATAGCTGGTTTATTCCTTTTTGCCTCCTGTGGAAACAAAACTCAAGAAACAACACCGGCTGAAGAACCCCAACAAAAAGAATGTCAAAAAGGAGATCAACCTTGTTGTAAAGAAATGACTTCGGAACAAAAAGCTGAATGTGAAGCTTGGAAAGATTGGGATAATCAAACAGCTGAAAAAAAGCAAGAACTTGTTACCAAAAGAAAAGAATGTATCGACAAAATGATTGTTGAAAGAGAAGCTAAAAAAGCTGAGATGGAAGCAAAAATGGCTGATTATAAAGCAAAACTTGCAACATGGGACAAACTAACCGTTGATCAGCAAAAAGCTCTTATAGAAGAATTTGATGCTTTATCATGTCATAAAATGCAAGGCGACAAACCCGAATGTTGTAAAGAAAAAAAAGAAGGTTGCAAAAATCATCAACCTGAGCAAAAATAATTGAACTAGGTATTGTTTTTAAAAGGTTGGAATAAAAATTCCAACCTTTTTTTATTTAATCTATTGGTCAATAAGAATAAAAATAATGTATTTTTGCCCCCACCAAAAAAAATAATATAATGAACATAAAAATACTCCTTTTTACGCTCTTTTTTTCTTTAGTTTCTTTTTTTGTGTTGGCTCAAGGGGGAATGATTAAGGGTTTTGTTTATGACAACAGCAATGGAGAACCTATTGGTTATGCATCAGTTCAACTCCAAGGAACTAATTATGGAGGATTGTCAGAAAGAAATGGAGCCTTTATTATTAATAAGATTCCGGAAGGGAAATATGTGGTTCTCGTCTCATTTTTTGGCTTTAACAACATTATTGATACAATAATTTTATCCGTAAATTCAACTATTACCAAAAAATATCAACTTATTCCTACAGCAGTCTCTTTAGAAGCTGTACAGGTTAGCGCAGAAGGACAAAGGAATATTCAAGAGACCAGAACATCCGTTATTAGTGTTACGCCCAAAGAAATGTCCAAAATGCCGGCAATTGGAGGACAACCGGATTTTGCTCAATATTTACAGGTACTTCCGGGCATTGTTTCCACAGGAGATCAAGGGGGACAGCTTTATGTTAGGGGAGGAACCCCCATTCAAAACATGTTGTTGCTAGACGGGATGTTAGTATTCAACCCCTTTCATTCAATTGGACTGTTTTCTGTTTTTGACAGCGACATTATCAACAATGCCGATGTATATACGGGTGGTTTTGGAGCTGATTTTGGGGGAAGGATATCTTCTGTTATGGATATTCAGACTCGTGATGGGAATAAAAAAAGAACCTCCGGAAAAATTGACCTCAATACTTTTGGGGCTAAATTATTACTTGAAGGCCCTATAGTAAAGCTTAAAAACAAGCGAAAAGCCTCTCTTAGTTATATTCTTTCTGCTAAAGGATCTTATTTGGAACAATCGTGTAAGTTTTTCTATCCCTATGTAAGCGAAGGACTTCCCTATAATTATCTTGACTTTTATGGAAAAATTTCAGTTGTAGCAGTTAATGGCACCAAAATTAATTTTTTTGGGTTTCACTTTGATGACAATGTCAATTACAGTTCCATTGCTTCATATAATTGGAACAATTGGGGGCTTGGAACAAATTTTCTGATTATTCCCGGAGAGGCTCCCACTACTATTGAAGGAACCATTTCTTATTCCAATTATGTTACTTCTCTAGATGAAAAAGTGAAAGCCTTTTCATCGCGGCAAAGCACTATGAGCGGGTTTAATGTCAATCTTAAATTCAATTATTATGTTGGAAAGAGTATTTTTAATATTGGATTTGATATTTTGGGATTTAAAACAGATTATATTGTGGGTTCACAGTCTATCATGACAGATTATTCTACAGATTTAGGCTTATTTTTAAAGTATAAATATAATTATAAAAATATAGTCATCATTGAGCCCAGCTTTAGATTACAATCCTATATTTCGCAAAGCGCAACATCTCCGGAGCCCAGGTTGGCAATCAAATATAATATTACTAAAAAAATTCGCCTCAAATTAGCAGCAGGACTCTATTCACAAAACTATGTTGCCATTACCTCAGATAGAGATGTTGTCAATCTTTTCTATGGATTTTTGTCAAGTCCGGATAGTTATATGTTGCCTGATAAGTTTGAAGGAAAGGAAAAGAGCAACACCTTGCAAAAAGCACAGCATGTTGTTCTTGGAATAGAGTTGGATTTGATAAAATATACAAAAATCAACATTGAAGGATACTATAAGAATTTCTCTCAACTTATTGGCGTAAACAGGTATCAAATTTATGAGGACAATCAATATTATTCACATATTGATGATATATATAAAAAAGATTTTCTTTGGGAAAAGGGATATGCTTATGGAGGAGATGCTACTATAAAATTTGAATATAAAAAGTTCTATTTTTGGGGGACCTATTCATTGGGTTGGGTTAAAAGAAATGATTGCGTGGTAAGCTATAATCCACATTTTGACCGTCGCCATAATGTAAATTTACTTCTCTCTTATGCTATGGGGAAAAGAGGGTCGTGGCAAATAGATTTAAGATGGAATTATGGAAGCGGATTTCCCTTTACCAAAACACAGGCATATTATCCACATTATACGCCAACAGGGGGTATCGGGGACGATTATACCACCTCAAACGAAACTCTTGATTTTTTGTTAGCCGATCTAAATGGAGGGAGGTTGCCTGATTACCACAGGATGGATATAAGTCTTAAAAAGAAATTCTTTATCGGAGAACACAACACCATTGACATTAGTGTTTCTGCAACAAATATATACAGTTATAATAATATTTTTTATGTAAATCGGGCTACTAATGATATTATTTATCAATTACCCATTCTTTATAATGTAGGGTTGACCTGGAGTTTTTAACTGTTTTCGAATTCATCTATATTCATAAAACATTCAATACAAACAACATAGCAAGTTGATTTTAAATTATTGCGAAAAAATGTTAAAACAAGATTGGAGAAAAGAAAAAAAACACTATTTTTGCGGCCTGAATTGAAACAAGGTTCGGTAGTTCAGTTTGGTTAGAATACGTGCCTGTCACGCACGGGGTCGCGGGTTCGAGTCCCGTCCGGACCGCAAGGAAGGAGTAACAAGTAAAAGAAATTGTTGCTCCTTCTTGCATTTTAGGCTTTTTGGCAAATTTCGGTTAATCATTTTTTTTATATCTTTGCTCGGTTTTTCGCAAGTTATTCGCAAGTTAAAACACAGCAATTATGGGTACAAAAATTAATTTTCAAATAATAGATACTTGTAGAAACGACAAAAGATGGTCTGTTTATACTCGTATTTACGATACATACGCAGGAGAGAAAAAATATAAAATTCCAAACCTGTATGTAAATATAGGGGAGTGGGATAAGAGAAAACAGCGTTTTAAAAACTCTATTGTTCACAACAGAATTCTTGAAAAGCAAATATCAAAATTTGAAGACATTATATTAAATTACAATTTAGAGGATAAACCGTTTTCATTTGAAAATTTCGAGAAAGATTTTTTTGAAGATTATAGTAAAAACGATGTTTTTTCATTTATAGATTATCTTTTAAAAACAAAATACAAAAGCTTAGAAAAATCAACAAGTGAGACAATAGAGATTAATAGAAAACGATTAAAAGGATTTAGGGAAAATATTTTATTTTCAGATATATCTCACTCTTTTTACAGGGAATATGAAAATTATCTTTGGAATAATGATTATGCACATAGTGTAGTAAACAAGTCTATAAAAACCCTCAAAATGATTGAAAATGAAGCTGAAAAAGCAGGATTCGTAAAACAAAATGTTGGAAGACATTATAAATTACGTTCTGAAAATATTGAAGTAACGTTTTTAAATAAGGATGAGATACTACTTTTAATTGAAAAATACAAAAAGAAAGAATATAAAGGGGGAAAACAAAGAGCATTGAGTGCTTTTCTTTTTTCTTGTTTCACCGGTTTGAGAATAAGTGAAGTTGAAAGCCTAAAGAATAAAGATTTTGACGGAAATATTTTAACTATCATTGATGCAAAAAGCAAAGTAAAAAGAACAAAACAATTAAATAATTTTGCCATAGAGTTATTGTCCCCCATTCCAGATCAGCCAAATTTATCATTACTTAATATACCAAGCAAACAAAAAACCAATCAGTATATTAAAGATATTGCATTAGCTTGTAAAATAGACAAACACCTTTCTTTTAAAACAGGACGCTCTACTTATTCAACTACATTAATGAAAGCCACTGGAGACATAAAATTATCTTCAAAAGAAACGGGACACAAAAAACTGACCACTACAGAAAAATTCTATTTGGGGTGGGACGAAAACGACACTATACAAGCTAATAAAAAACACATGAAATATATTTTTGGGGAATAAAGTAAAAAGTGACGGAAAAATTTCTTTATAGTTGAATACATTAATATTTTTGTATTTTTGTTCATTAATAAAAGATATTAACTAAATCTATTAAAATGAAAAAGATAATTATGGTGTTGCTATTCTCCTTAATCGCAGTAATTAGTTTTGGTCAAACTAAAAAGGATTATTCACTTGATACTACATCAAGTGAATATTATAAATTATCACTAGGGTTGGAAAATGGTATTGGTAATACACAAATGATTGATTTTAAAATACGGAGTTATCAGTATAATGAATTCAAACAATGGTTACAAAATATTGGTGTGAAAGATACTGAAATGTGTTTATGGGATAAAATTTCATTTGGTGCACGATCCATCAAATATGAACTTAAATATAGAACAAGTTTAGAATATATCCAATCTGAAGATAATAGTATAGTATATTACGGGGATGGGTCTTTTTATTTAACATACTACATTAAAGCACAAAATGGGTTTGGAAATTATATTACTTCAATGGTATCCGGATCTATTAAATATAAGAATGGCCAATGGGATGTAGGTTTCTATATTCATAACAATTAATACAATTAGATAAGATTATATTCGAACAAGGAACAGACGGTTGTTGCTGATTTGTATATAACCAATGCCCTTTTGTTTATGGTGATAGATTGTATTAATTATTTTTTTGAATTCTTATTTAGGTCAAATCCATTTATTCAACTACATTAATGAAAGCTACTGGAGATATTAAATTATCTTCAAAAGAAACAGGACATAAAAAATTGACCACTACAGAAAAATTCTATTTGGGATGGGACGAAAACGACACTATACAAGCTAATAAAAAACACATGAAATATATTTTTGGTGAATAAAAAAGTCAGCAATAAATTTACTGACCTTTCATTTGCAAAGCTACAATTCTTTTTCTTCAAGAGTCTTTTTGTTGCTATTGAAAAAAAACTTGTATAGTAGAAATCCCGCAATAACAAGGATTATGGTTTTAATACTTCCAGAACCGCTTTCTTTTCCTGAAACTATTGGAGCTGTTAAAGTAGTTAAATCTATAGGCATATAATAATGATTTTAATGTTAATTAATCTTCAATGATTTTTGTTTTAATACTTTCGGATTCTCTCTTATGTAAACCTAATTTTGAGTGAAAATCGCTAACAATAATTGAGAAAATGTCCTCTATTGTTTCCGGAACAAAAGTTTCTTTTTTGCCATTATTATAGTAAGCAAATTCTTCGCCCGAAAATGCTGAGAGAATATCAATTATTTTTTGATTTTCTGTGAAGAAATTCAAACGATCTCTTATTTCTTCGGATTGTATAATTGATTCTTTCATGAAATTGATTAATTGAAGTATGTTTCTATCGTTCTCGGCATTGCTTATACGTGTTACCAATAGTACATTTGTAAGTTTGTTTGCACGAGAATCAATATTTCGTTTTTCGCATTCAAGAGCTTGAAATTCTTCTTTTAGTTCAGTCATTCTATTTTCGTAGGTTTCTTTTAACTCTTCGCCCTTTCTTTTTTCGCCTAATACTCGAAGATTGTTATTTTCTTCATTTGTCAAAATGTATTCGACATATTCGGAAATGGTTAAGTCTAGGTTCGCGGCTTTTGTAATTATGCCGGCTTTTGAAGCTGGCGAAATCCTTACATTAATGTTTTGAGTTTTTTGGTTTTGCTTTTTGGAAATTTCATCTTCCATTTGTTGAATTGTATTTTTTTCGTCCATTGTAAAATAATTTGATTACTAAATTTTCTGCAAAGTTACAACTACGAAAAAGCATGGTATAGGTTTTATGGGTTTTTGGTAAGTTGATATGTTTTAATTATAAATTTTGCTCATTAATATACTTTTTATGTTCAATGAAAAATGCTTATCAGCGATTATATATTTGTTATACAACTGTTTTGTGTATATTTTACGAGTGTTTTACATGTGTTTTATTGTTGTTGTGTGATTGTTTTGCGTTTTTTGATAATTTTAAAAAGCTCAAAAAAACTCTACTACATTTTGTAATTTATTAAAAATCAAAAACATACTAAAATGCCAATTTTCTTTTGTTTTAACACAAACAACTGATTTATAAAAGATTGAATTTATAAGCACAAACATTACTACACTTTACTACTACTCTACTACATTTTTTTGTTGTAGTAAGGTGTAGTAATGTTGTAGTAGGGTTTATTTATTAACCTTACTACATTTTTTCCCTTTATTTCTGTGTAAAAGCAAAAAATGTAGTAAGGTAGTAGGTTTTTTTTTAATATTTCGGAATTATCTCTTTTAGGTTTGTTCTGATATCAAAATGGTTATATTTATATAATCGAAAAAAAAACATGTAAAATTTGATTTGAAAATTTTTACACGTTTTACACACCCTCAACAATCTAACAAAAGTAAAACTATTGAGGTATGAGTAAAAGAAAAAAATCTTATTTTTGTGGTTGTTATAAAAAACAAAAAGGCGAAAAAAATGCGGGATTTCACCGACTTTTTCGAGTATAACTGTTTGAAATCAGTCAAAAAAGTATAGGTATAATATAGTTACAATTAAATGAAATCATACTCCAAACAAATAATTGAGAAAATGAAAGATGATTTTTACTCAAATATTGGGGGGGATTTTATTTATAGTTTAACGAACGAATCTAGCCGTGGAGCTGTTTTAATTGGAGCTTCAAAAGTAGAAGAATATCTTGAAAAATTAATTATTTTAATTCTACCAAAAAGAGAGAAAAAATATAAAGAAAAACTATTGAATTATCCTGGCCCAATCAGTTCATTTTCTAGCAAGATAGAGCTAAGTTTTGCATTTAGACTTATTGATTTGCAACTATATAATTCTTTAAATGTATTAAGAAAAATTAGAAATATTGCAGCACATACAGCAAATAATTTTAAATTAAATACTATTAAACAGGAAATTAACTCAATTATTTGTTTTGAACCAAATTTTGACGAAGTCGTTAAAAGTCTTGCGTATGATGACTTTGTTAAAATAAAAAAACACCAAATGCGAGAAGCTATAAAAAATGTAGATGTAAGTCAGAAAATTAAAGATGAAATTCTTGAAAAGCAATTTAAATATTTTATTACTAGTGATGTTCTTTTAGATCAACTAGTAATTTGGCAATTAGCTTATGGCTTGTCATTTATATGTCTTAAATTACTTGCTATTCTTGATGATTATGGAGTTGCTCAGGATAGAACTCAAACTTGGATTGAAATAATGGAAAATAAAAGCATATAAAAAAATTATAAGTCAAATGAGGTCTCGGTATTAAGCGAACAGCGAAATCCCCCAAATTTCGTTAAAACGAAAAATTGCCTTAATCCATTATGGTATATAGTCTAACACTGTCTGAACACAAAATCATTTTGAGTAATATCTGAATTTTTTTTTTTTTGAATGAAAAAAAGTTATTTTTGTTCATTGGATTGAAAAACAAATTGTTTAAAATTTAAAGTTGTTTTAAATACTTACACTACATTGATTTATAGGAAATTATTATGAATAATTAGTTGTTAGAGTGTCATTAAAAAATTACTTTTATTAACTAAATTGAATAAATTATGGTTGAAATATTAGTTGCGATAGTTGGAATAATACTAACAATTCTTTTTGGGATTTACACTATAATTAAAATGAAAAAAAAGGATCCAAAAGTTGAATTATTTTTTTCTAAAAATGATTCTCTTGTTTTAGTATCTCAAACTTCCAATGAATTAGGTCTTGAAATAAACTATAATGGGGAAAAAATCACAAATCCAATTATCCTTTTAGATGCAAATTTAAAAAATACTGGAACTATTGATATTGATAGAAGTATGATTTTGCAACCATTAACAATTGTTTTTCCTCAGGAATATAATTGTTTAAAAGCAACAGTGTTGTCGGCTCCTGAAAATTCAAGCATTGAAATAAGTATTTTTAATAAACATAAAATAAGTTTGAGTTGGGATTTATTGAAAAAAAAAGAATCACTAGAACTTGAAATAATAGTAGAACAAGTTGATAAAATACCAGATGAAATTTCACCATTGTTGCGTTTTTATGAAAAAATAAAACTTGAATCTAGGATAACTAATTTAAGAAACATAAAAAAGGGTGATTTCAAATCCATTCTTACGATGTATTATAATCAAAAGGCTTATTATTGGTTTTTGATTTTTTTATTCTATTTTATTATGGGTGTTTCGATAATAGTCATTCCTATCCCTAAAGTTAGTTATGATTTATTGTACGTATTAGAATATAATAATACGTACAGTAAAGAAAAAATACTGTTGGTTGATAAACAATCTCTAATTCTGAAAAACAGCTACAATAACGAAAAAAAACATATGAGTATTCACGATTTTAATAAAGAATATTCTATTAAAAATATTGCAATAACAAAAGAGGACAATAGTCATTATTATTTGTTTAAAATTGTGGGTATTCTTATGACAATTATTTCATTTTATTGGTTTAAAAAGATTTTTTCTAATTTGAAATTTTTAAAAAGCTCAAAACAAAAAGTATATAGTCAATAGGATTTTGATTAGTATGTTTAGATTATAACCTATTTTAACTATTGTTATTCCTTGATTTGCAATCACCATTTATAAACAAGTAACATAATTGCCAAACTTTATCAGAAAAAATATAAAAATTTAACAGCAACTATAAACAGACAGATTAAAGATCAAAACATGGTATTAAGCTGGAACGAAATAAAAGACCGAGCATTAAATTTTTCTAAAGAATGGGCTGACGCTTCAAATGAAGATGCAGACGCAAAGCCTTTTTTAGTTGATTTTTTTAACGTGTTTGGTATTAGCAGAAAGAGAGTGGGCACTTTTGAGCATAGAGTCAAAAAGCTGGACGAAAAAGATGGTTACATTGACTTGCTATGGAAAGGGACGATTTTAATTGAAATGAAAAGTCTGGGCAAAAACCTTGACAGAGCGTACAAACAAGCAATTGATTACACGCCCGGACTAAAACAACACGAATTACCCAAATACATTCTTGTTTCAGACTTTCAGAATTTTCGGCTTTATGATCTTGAAGATGATAAACATATTGAATTTAAGCTCAGCGGCTTTGTAAATAATGTGCAGCATTTCGGATTTATTTTAGGTTACCAAAAGAAAGTTTATAAAGAGCAAGACCCTGCAAACATAAAAGCAGCTGAATTAATGGGGAAACTTCACGACCGTTTAAAAGAAATTGGCTATACAGGCCATCCTTTAGAAGTTTATTTAGTTCGTATTTTGTTTTTATTATTTGCAGAAGATACGACCATTTTTAACAAACAACAATTTCAGGATTATATTGAGCAACGGACAAACGAAGACGGTAGCGATCTTGCAGCCAAGCTGCAAGAATTATTTCAAGTACTAAATACACCCAGAGAAAACCGATTTACAAATCTAGACGAACAACTATCTGAGTTTCCTTATGTGAATGGAAAACTCTTTGAAGAAATATTGCCAATGGCAAGTTTCGATACAAAGATGAGAAAAGCGTTGTTAGAATGCTGTTACATTTCCTGGAGCAAGATTTCGCCTGCCATTTTCGGCTCCATGTTCCAAAGTGTAATGAATCCGAACGAAAGAAGGAATTTAGGTGCACATTATACAAGCGAAACTAATATTTTGAAACTTATTAAACCTCTTTTTTTAGACGAACTTTGGCGAGAATTCCATAGAGTTAAGGATAACAAAAATAAACTTCCGGAATTTCATAAAAAATTAAGTACGCTTAAATTTCTTGACCCTGCTTGTGGTTGTGGTAATTTTTTGGTTATAACTTACCGAGAATTGCGTTTGTTGGAATTGGAAATTCTAAGAACATTATACAAATCTGATCAAATGGTTATTGATATTGGCCGCATCATTTGGATTAATGTTGATCAGTTTTATGGCATCGAGTATGAAGAATTTCCTGCCCGTATAGCAGAGGTTGCCATGTGGCTGATTGACCACCAAATTAATATGCTTATTAGTAACGAGTTTGGACAATATTTTGCCCGTTTGCCTTTGGAAAAAGCAGCTAAGATTATTCACGGCGATGCTTTAGAAACCGATTGGGAAAATATCGTATCAAAAAGCGAACTTTCATTTATTTTAGGTAATCCGCCGTTTATTGGATCTAAAATGATGAAGCAATACCAACGTGACCAAATTGCAAAACAGTTTGACAATGCAGTTGGTAGCGGAGTTTTGGACTATGTAACTGGTTGGTATATTAAAGCTGCTAAATACATTAAAGAAACTAGGATTAAAGTGGCCTTTGTTTCTACCAACTCTATTGTGCAAGGAGAACAAACGAGTATTCTTTGGGGGCAAATGCTCAATAAATACGGTATTAGAATTCATTTTGCCCACCGTACTTTTAAATGGAGCAACGAAGCCAAAGGAAATGCGGCCGTTTATTGTGTTATAATTGGCTTTGCCAACTATGACATCAGTCACAAGAGCATATTTGAATACGAAGACATAAAAGGAAAAGCTCACGAAATAAATGCAAGAAACATCAATCCTTATTTGGTTGATGCTAAGGATTTTTTGATAGATAAAAAATTAAATCCCATTTGTAAAGTTCCAAAAATGTGTTTTGGAAATATGCCATTAGACGGTGGTAATTTATTACTAACCGATGAAGAAAAAATTGATTTGATAGAAAGAGAGCCCCAAATTGCAAAATTTTTAAAGCCCTTGCTTTCTGCTTATGAATTTCTAAATGGTAAAAAACGTTGGTGCTTGTGGCTTGTTGATGCTGAACCATCTGAACTGAAGCAATCATCTGAAATAATGAAACGGGTTGATTTAGTAAAAAAATTTCGTCTGGATAGTATTGCTCCTTCAACACAAAAATTTGCATCTACGCCTACTCTATTTCGTGACAGAAACCAACCTGACACATATATTTTAGTTCCAAGTACAACTTCTGAAAACAGAAAATATATTCCGATGGGTTTTTTTGGAAAAGATGATATTGCAAATAATAGTTGCCATACAGTTTCAAATGGTACTCTTTATCACTTTGGAGTTTTAATGTCCGCAATGCATATGGCTTGGGTAAAATATATTTGTGGTAGATTAAAAAGTGATTATCGTTACTCAAAAGATATTGTTTACAATAATTATCCTTGGCCAGATAGTCCAAACGACAAACAAGTAAAAGCCATAGAAGCAGCAGCGCAAAAAGTATTAGACGTTCGCTTGCAATTTTCTAACAGTTCCCTTGCCGACCTTTACGACCCTTTAACAATGCCACCAACATTGGTAAAAGCACATAATGAATTAAACAAAGCTGTTGATTTAGCTTACAGACAGCAACCGTTTACAAGCGAAGCCAACAGAATGGTTTATCTTTTTGAGCTTTATGAGAAATATACGGTTGACTTCTTTACAAAAGAGAAAAAAAATAGAAGATGATCAGAAAATTTAATTTTTCATATTATATTATATTTTTTAAATTCTCACTCTAAATTATT
>Ga0116171_10003713_pt1 | contig 14025 bp, 10 predicted proteins | sample AD_JPNHW2_MetaG_FD_89798 | JGI IMG/M metagenome (GOLD analysis project Ga0116171, IMG submission 89798) | Active sludge microbial communities of municipal wastewater-treating anaerobic digesters from Japan - AD_JPNHW2_MetaG | ecosystem: Engineered > Bioreactor > Anaerobic > Digestate | place...
GCCGCTTCGTCGCCTCGTACCCCGCTTCCGAGTGCCAAAAAAGGCATTCCTCCACGAGCACCGGGTCGAACTCAATCCCGTTTTTCGCCAGGCACGCCTGATACCCTTTCAGCCGCTCGTATGCCGCCGGCGCGCTCGGCCGTTGCGGTCCCGAAACGTACGCGATCTTCCGGTGCCCCAAATCCACGAGGTACTGCGTCGCCTCGAAAGCGCCCTTCGCGTTCTCGGTCACGACCGTGCTGATTCCCGGTATCGGCTCGTTCGCCGACACGCACGGCCGCCCGCAGTCGATCAACCGCGCAACCTCCTCGTCACCCGGCACAGGGTTCATGATGAGGATGCCGTCGACGTTCCGATACGCGCAGTGCTCGAGATAGGTCATCTGCCTGGCTCCGAGCGTCCGCGAAAGGAACAGGAGATCATACCCCGCGTTCTCGATCACCTTCCGAAAGCTATTGAGGATATCGCTGAAGAGGGGATGCTTAAAGCCCTTGAGCATATAGTAATCCTCGTAGATTACGCCCACGAGGTGCGACCGACTCGTGCTCAAGGATCGCGCGGTCATGTTCGGGGTATACCCCATCTCCTTGGCGGCCTTCAGGATCAGCGCCCGCGTCGCGTCGCGTAAGCCTCCCGTTCCGTTCAGCGCCTTTGAGACCGTGGGCGGCGAAAACCCCGTTTTTTCCGCGATATCGTAAATCGTTACCATCGACCGCTTCTTCGTCGCGATGCGCCTCGCGCGGGCTTGTCATACAGCAAGCCGCCGGCAAACCGCGGAACAATAAAAAAGCCAAGGTCTCGCTTGCGAAAAACCTTGGCCCCAATACCAATATCGTAAATAAAAACCGGTGCGCCTGGCTTCCGCGCGGAGACTTTCCTCGCGGCGCCAAACCGACTCAGGCGGGTAACCCGAGCCTTTATACCTTATTCCTTAACGCCACCCATGGTAATACCAGAGATGATGAACCGCGACATGAACGCGTAGAATATGATGATCGGAACGAGCGATACCGCGATACCAAGGTAGATTCCACCGTACTCGGTGCGGTAGATATCTCCGCGGAGCATCTGTACGAGCATCGGGAGGGTATACTTCTTCGTGTTCGATATAAGTACGAACGGGGTAAGGAAGTTGTTCCACGAACCGACGAACGAGAAGATCGACTGAGCGGCAACCGCCGGGGTAATGATCGGCAGGATGATCGTGTTGAAGGTGCGGAACTCGCCCGCGCCGTCGATACGCGCCGCGTCGACAAGCTCCATCGACAGCACCGACTGGAGATACTGCCTGAGGAACAGGACGGTACCGGCCGAGGCGATCGTCGGAACGATTAGCGGTATGTAGTTATTGAGCAGGTGCAGCTTCGCGACGAACTGGTAAAAACCGATAAAGGACAGCGACGAAGGAAGCATCATGATGATCAAGATCGCTCCCCACAGGGCGCGCTTTCCCTTAAAGGTATATACATGGAGGCCGTACGCGGTCATCGCGGAGAAATAGACGCCGAAGAGCGTCATCATCACCGCGAGATACGCGCTGTTGAAAAATCCCTGGGTAATCTGGAACGACCGACTCGTAAGCGCGTGCCAGTTATACGCGGCGTTCGTGCCGGGGATCAGCGAGATTCCGGCATTGATCTGCGCGTTCGTGCGGGTCGCGTTAATGAGCAGCAGATAAATCGGAACGATCGCGATGAGCACAAGCAAAACCATGAATATGTAGATAAAGAAACGCTTTACGTTCAGGGCGCTGTTTGCTGATTTCATTTCGTACCTCCCACGTGTTTTTTCTTGAGGTCACTTCGATCCTGCAGGAAGAAGAAGATGATAAGGGACAGAATAATCGTTATCAAGAAGACGCCGATAGAAATCGCCGCCGCGTACGCATAGTCGTTTCGTCCCTGGAATGCCATGTTATACATATACACGATGGAAGTTCGAATCTTGAAGTCCGGCGCGCCGCGCATATCGGTGAGGAGGAACGGGATATCGAACATCTGCATACCACCGATCATCGAGGTCACGAGGATGTAAAGCATCATCGGCCGAAGCATCGGGAGGGTAATGTACCAGGTGGTCTGGCGGCTATTCGCGCCGTCGACGACCGCGGACTCATAAAGCGATGCGGAGATACTGGTGATTCCCGCCATCAACATGATGATGGTATTACCGTACCACATCCACCACTGGATGAACGCGACGATTCCGCGCGTCATGGTAACGTCGCGGAAGAAGTTAAACGCCTGCTGCACCTGTTGACCGTCGATTACGCCCGTATGGTAAATCCCGAGTGTCTCGTTCAAAAATTGATTAACCGGTCCACCTGGATAGCCAAAAAGGCTGCGGAAGAGCAGCGCGACGGAAGCGGCGGTTAACAAGTTAGGCATATAGACAACGGCCCTAAAGAAGCCTTTGCATTTCAGTTTTAGGCGGATATCAGAAAGCCATATGGAAAGCAAGAGTGCGATACCGAGCTGAGGGAAAAAGTTCCAACCCCAGATAATAAAGGTATTACCGACTGCGCCCCAAAAATACTGATCAGAAACCAATTTGACAAAGTTATCTAATCCGGAAAACTTGAAATCAACCCGTAATCCCCTCAGATCGGTGAACGCGAGCATGAAGGTGTAAAACGTTGGATACAAGTTAAATAGTAAAAATACAAGAACAAAAGGAAGAACAAAAAAGTAACCCCACCGATTTATCCGGGTTTCGTTGCCTATCGTCTTTTGTTTCATCGGTTTTCCCCTTTACGAATAATTTGATAAAAAAAGGTGCGGATCAGGTTTGAACCATTTCCGCACCTTTTCTTACAAGCCGTTACTCAAATTCGATTAGAAACCGAGCTGGGCGTTAACCTGGCTCTTGAAATCTTCAATCGCCTTGTCTTTGGTCTTCTCACCGTTCATGTAAGCGGTGACGGCTTCGTTAAAGAGGCCCTCAATCGCCTGGTCAGATCCCTGCATGAGCTTACCATTGACGCTCGCGGCCATGGTCGCGAAAGCGGCATAGTGGTTCTGTCCACCAAGGAAGGGCTCGGAGTAGGTGTCTTTGATCTTCGCAACAACGGTGTTGTTGGAAACGTAGTCACCAGTGTCCTTGGCCCAGGCCTCGAGGAAGGTGTCGTCGGTCGTTACGTACTTGATGAAGTCCTTGGCGGCGACGGGGTTCTTGGTTCCCTTATAAGCGGCAACCCAGGTACCACCCCAGCTGTAACCAGCCGGTCCGGGGCACATAGCCCAGTCTCCGGAGGTATCAGGAGCGTTGGTCTTGAGAACGTAGTGGAGACCCCAGGTCGGGAGGAAATAGGAGAAGACTTCGACGTCAGCTCCCTTCTCGTCCTTAAGGGTGCCCTTCATACCGGCAAACCAACCCTCAGACCACTGACCCTGGCGGCCTTCATAGCCTTTGTCCTTGAGGGTCTTGCAGATGTCCATGTAGGAAAGCATAGCGGGATCGACGTTGAGCTTGCCATCGACGACCCACGGAGCCTTGCGAGCGCCCTTGAAGGGCATGAAGAGGTCGCCAGTCGCGGAAACGACTACGCACTTGCCTTTCGACTTGTCCTTAAGGAGGGCAGCGGTCTCGAGGAACTTGTTGAGGTCAGTGAAGTTCTTCTGGACTTCGGCGGGATCGTCGGTTCCAAGATACTTCTTCGCGAGGCTGCGGCGATAGAACAGGGCACCGGGGGTTCCCTGCCAGGAAAGGCCGTAGACCTTGCCATTGAACGTTCCGACTTCGATCGGATACGCAAGCTCTTTCGCCTTGACGTCGTTCGCGATATCGGTGATATCGAGAAGGAGGCCGGACTCAATGTACTTGCGAACGAAGGCAGCCTCAAGAGCGAATACGTCAGGCGCACCCTGGCCAGAAGCAAGAACGGGATCAAGCTTGTTGGGGAACTGGTCGGTGGGGGTGAGCGAGTACTCGATCTTGACATCGGGATGCGACGGGGAATAGTACTTGTCGATCATGGTCTTCAACTCATCAGTGAAGGACCATACGACGAGGGTTCCCGAAGCTTTTGCTTCCTTCTTGGCGCAACCAGTCATCAAAACGACGGCAGCGGCAAGAACGATAAGAAATTTCTTCATCTTTCTCTCCTCTTTTCTGTTTGGCAATGGTTTTCGATTTAAAAACCTCAACCGATTGCCTTTCATGTGTTCAATCCTACACCCTTTCACGAAAGGCTGTCAAATGTTTTTTCGCAACTTCCAGGGCTTTTAACCGGTTAAATTAGTGGACCCTCGCAATCAACCGCTCCGCGATAAGTCCCGCGATACCGCCCACTTTTATCTCATTTCGCATGACTTTTCGGATAAAACGTCCCGATTGGGTCAAATCAGAGTCCTTCCAACCGCCTTTTGCGTCCCGATCCGCGTTAAAAACGAGTACGCCCGACTCCTCGCCCTTATTGTTAACCGACCAGTTGATCCAAGAAATGTTCCGTTTTTCCAAAAATGAAAGCCATTCAATGGATTCCTTGATGAAGGTTCCACCCCCACCCGACGCCTCGGAGGTACCGCATTCCGTCACGAAAAGCGGGAGTCCCTTCGAAAGCGCGATATCGGCCTTATTCATGAGCGCTTTTCCATGCGACCCAGCGTAAAAATGGAGGGTATACATGATGTTCTTTTGGTCGACGATCGGATCTGCCGCGGCGATGTCGACGTCTTGGCTCCAGGAAGGGGTTCCAACGATGATGATATTGTCGGGATCGATGGCGCGAATCGCGGCGATGACCGCTTCCGCGTACGGCTTGATGTTTCCCGACCAGGTAACGTCCTTCCCGTTTGGCTCGTTGCAGATCTCGTAGATTACGTTTGGCTTATCGCCGTATTTCGTCGCCATCTCGCGGAAGAACTCGATCGACTGCGCCTGATAGGCCTGGGGATTGCGGTCGTTCATCACGTGCCAGTCGATGACGACGTAGATCCCGAGGTCGATCGCCGCGTCCACCGACTCGATGACCTTGTTCTTGAGAACCGGCGCGTTGATATACCCGCCCTGCGTCAGGTACATGGCAGAACGCCATATTTGCGCGTTCCAGTCGTTCCGAAGCCAGGTAAGCACGTCTTTGTTCGCGTATTTCCCGTACCATTGCAAACCATGGGAGCTCATGCCCCGAAGCTGTACGGGCTTACCCGCCTGATCGCACAGGTTCGTCCCGATAACCTGGAGTTGGCCGTACCGTTCGACAACCGTCTTTCCGGCGGGATCGACCGAAAGCCGGGTATCTTTATCTGCGGCGCACGAGGCAACCGCGGCGACCAATACAAATGATAATAGAATAAGCGTGATACGATGTTTCATCGTTGTCTCCTCTCGGGGTGAGTATACCATGACTCAAGTATGTTGCGTAGCTCAACAAATGAAAATTTAACATACTTCTGGTGTACGCTAGGTAAAATCGACGATTTGGAGATAGGTCTTGCGATAATCGAGCGGGGACATGCCGGTACATTTCTTGAAGATGCGGGAAAAATGAAACTGATTCTCGAAACCGAACCAGTCGGAAATCTCACCGACGGCCTTGTCGGTCGAAATCAGGAGACCCGACGCACCTTCGACCTTGAGCCGGGTAAAATACTGATGGGGGGTCATGCGAACCTGCGCGCGGAAGATCCGGATAAAGTGTTCCTCGGAAAGCCCGAGCTTCCAGGCGAGATCCTCGATCTTGACGTTCTCGCGGACCGACTTTTCCATGAGCGATAGGGCCTTCTCGACGTGGATTCGGCTCTTGCGGTCGACGCCCGACTCGGAAGGGAGCGCGGAATCCTGCCGGGCCGTCGCTTGCGGGGCAAGCCGGACGAACCATCGCCAGAGAAAGCTCTCGAGAAGGTACCGGGCCGACTCGCGAAGCGCGGAATCCGCGGAGCGGGAAAGCTGGAGAAGGTCCTCAAACTGGAACCGGAAATTGCTATTTATAGAAAGAACCGTTTGCCGTTCCTCAAGCGCGGTCTTGAGCGCCTCGGAAAGTTGAATATCCTCCCGAGTAGGGAGGCTTGCGGCGGCAGCTCCATTTCGCGCGGCGAACCCATCCTTGAAGGATTCGGAAGCCTCGGGGGATTCGGCCGGACTCGTCTGCCCCGCCGGGAAGGAAAAAAGGATCGCGTAATAGGTTAAGGGCGCCGCCGGGGCATCGGGGACGATCGAATGGAACTCGTGCGGCCCGGAAAGGAAGAGCCTTCCGGCCGAAACGGGGTACTTGGTCCGGTTACAGAGAAAATACCCGGAGCCTTCGAGGAAGAAATGGATCTCGAATTCATTGGCGCCGTGGGCGTGGTAGCGCCCGTGCCAGGAAAGGCGGTCTCCGCTCGAAAGTCGATACACAAACACCGCGTCCTCGATTTTCATGGTATAATTCTACCGTAAGCGCGCGAAAATATCAATTTTAGATATATAAAATCAGGATCAACTATACCGCGGGGCTTAAGCCCACCGTATACTTGGCATAGATGAGACGGAGGATCAACCGATGAACACGATAGCCGGAATTGACATGGGAACCCAGAGCATCAAGGTCGTCCTGTATGACTGGGAAGCCCACAAGATCGTCGCGAAAACCCAGGTACCGATAGACCTGATCGCGGAGAACGACGGAACGCGCGAGCAGAAGGCGGAATGGTACGACGCGGCTCTCGAGAAATGCTTTCAGGCATTCACGGCCGAACAGCGAAAAACTATCAAGGCAATCGGCGTTTCGGGCCATCAGCATGGATTCGTCCCACTCGACGCGGACGGAAAGGCGCTCTATAACGTCAAGCTCTGGAACGACACCTCGACCGTCGAGGAATGTCGTCTCCTTACCGAAGCCGCGGGCGGCGCCGACTCGGTCATCGCCGAGGTATGCAACCTGATGCTCCCCGGCTTTACCGCCCCGAAGATCTTCTGGCTCAAGCGGCACAAACCCGCGGCCTTCGCGAAGCTCCGCTACATCATGCTTCCCCATGATTACCTGAACTGGCTTTTCACCGGCGCCTACGTAATGGAAGCGGGCGACGCTTCCGGCATGGCGCTTTTCAACGGCATCAGGCGCGAATGGTCGCAGAAGATCTCGTCGCTCATCGATCCAGGGCTTATCAAGCTCCTTCCCCCGATCATCGCGTCCGATAAGCCCTCCGGCTTCGTGACCGCCAAGGCGGCCGCTCGGTTCGGCCTTCCCGAGGGCATTCCGGTTTCGGCGGGCGGCGGCGACAACATGATGGGCGCCATCGGTACCGGTACCGTCCGCGACGGCTTCCTGACCATGAGCCTCGGAACCTCAGGCACCCTCTATGGCTACTCAGACAGCCCGGTTTCCGATCCCGTCAAGGGACTTTCCGGCTTTAACTCCTCGACGGGGGGATACCTCCCGCTTTTGTGCACGATGAACTGCACGGTCGCGACCGAGGAAACCCGCGCGCTCTTTAACCTCGAGGTTAAGGACTTCGACGCGTGCGCGGCGAAATCCCCGATCGGCGCCGAGGGTGTCGTGTTCCTCCCCTTCTTTAACGGCGAGCGGACCCCGAACCTCCCGAACGGGCGGGCGAGCATCGTCGGGCTCACCTCGGCGAACGTCTCGCGCGGGAACATCGCGCGCGCGGCGATGGAATCGGCGATCTTCGGCATGAGGATCGGGCTCGAGGCCTTCCAGGCGCTCGGCTTCCGCGCGAAGGAGATCAGGATCATCGGCGGCGGCTCGAAGAGCGCCCTGTGGCGCGAAATCGCGGCGAACGTGATGAACCTCCCGGTCAAGCGGCCCGACAACGACGAGGCCGCGGCGATGGGCGGCGCGATCCAGGCGCTGTGGTGCCTCGAGGGGCTCGAGGCGGCGAAGGCCGGGAAGGCCGCGCCCTCGATCGCGAAGCTGACCGACGCGCACATCAAGATCAACGAGGCGGACTGCATCAACCCGAACCCCGCCGCCGTGGCCGCGTACGACAAGGCCTACGCCGAGTACGGAAAGTACCTCAAGGCGCTTTCGCCCCTGTACGTGTAGCATAATTAGTGTACCTATAGCATGCGATATATCGCAAATCTACTTTGAGAAGGAAGGATACTATGAAAAGACAGCTTTCAATGCCGGTTTGGTGCGTAAGGAGCACCTGCGGAGACCCCTTCGGCGGTCCCGTCATGGACTCTATCACCTCTCTCGAGGCGATGGACATTCTCTGCGAGGCCAAGAAAGAAGGCCTTATCGACTTCACCTCGACCCACGACGACGATATCGTCTCCTGGGACCCCGAGCATCCGATGGATGACCAGGACCCGAAGAGCGAGTGCTACAAGACCATCCATGCCCTGAAGGAAAAGATGGACAAGGTCGGGCTCAAGATGAAGATGGTGACCTGCTCCCTCCACGGGGACAAGCTCTTCCGCAACGGCGGACTCACCAACCCCAACCCGGAGATCCGCGCCCTCGCCGCGCAGAAGGTCATGAGGACCCTCCGCATCGGTAACTTCTTCGGCGCCGAGTTCTTCACCTACTGGGTAGCGCGCGACGGCTTCGAGTGCCAGTTCGCGGTCGACTGGAAGACCCCGTACAAGTACATCGAGCAGGGCCTTAACCTCGCGACCCGCTACGCGAAGGAAAACAAGCTTTCCATCAAGTACTTCACCATCGAGCCCAAGCCGAACGAGCCCCGCGGCGAGATGTACCTCGCGACGACCGGCCACGCGCTCGCGCTCATCAGCCGCCTCGAGGACCCGTCGGTATGGGGCGTCAACCCCGAGCTTCTCCAGCACGAGGGCATGACCAACCTCTCCGCGTCCAACGCCGCCGCCATGGCGATCCACGCGGGCAAGCTCCCCTTCCTCCACATCGGTAACCAGAAGGCCGGACAGTTCGACAACGACTCCCCGACCCTCACCGGCATGGACGGACTCAAGGAAATGGTCGGTCTCGGCTGGATCCTCGAGAAGCTCGACTGGAAGGGACACATCGAGTTCGACAACCACGTGCTCCGCACCGACGCCGCTCCCGGAAAGGAAAACGCAATCCAGGTCCGCAAGAACTTCATCAAGTTCAACGTTGAGGCTTGGAGGCTCGTCGAGCGGAAGGCCGAGGAACTCGCCAAGAACAAGAACCTCGACAAGGCCCGCGCCGTAGTGCTCGGTAAGGAAGCCGCGATCGAGAAAGCCCTTGACGCGTGCGACCTCAAGGCCATCCAGGCCGCGAAGATCGACTACAAGAAGGTCAACGAGACCGCGACCTCGAACGCCGACATCGACATGGCGTTCAACAAGGCCCTGCTCGGATACTAATCCCTTCGCGCCGATTCGGTTATACCGCCGCCTGGGAGAGCTTTTACTCGCCCGGGCGGCTTTTTTTATGGATTCCGCATGGCATGGGGGAAAAAAAAGGGCCCGAGTGCGGACGATCAGCCGTTTCACGCTGAGCGTTCGCCCCCGGGCCCGACGATAGGGACAATAGGGTTAATTATAGAGAATAAAAAAGCGGGTCAGCTCGGTATCCTTATCGTGATATTTGATGATATCGTCCGAATAGGTTTTATAGTGCTTAAACCCATGCGCCTCCGCGAACTGCGTGACCGTGTCGCGAATCATCGCGACCGCGTCGCCCTCGTCGAACGGCAGATACTTGATCGTGTAGACGACAAGCAGGTTCCGCGTCTCTTCCGTATACTGGAGATCGATCGTTACGTGCTTATCCGCGTTTTCGACGCGACTGGACTGAACTTTATATCCTTCAAGGGCCACGAGCGGGAAAGTTGCAATAACCGCGAGCGCCACAAATAAGATACACTTCCTCATTTTTCCCTCCGGAGACACCGTTATAGCCGTTTTTTATGAAAAAAACAATATGACATTTCTCTAAAATCTCTTCTATAATAGAGGTATACAACGAGGCTTTTCCTAACCGAACGGACGGGAAACCCGGAAACGGGGTCATGGATTTTTCCTCGAAAACATGGGAGACTTAATCCTAATGAAATACGACATCTTCGAAGAATCATTCAGAACCTTCATCGACGACTGCCCCGAAGAACCACTCGATCCCGACGCGCGCTATATATTCCTCAGCGATCTCCATATGGGAAACGGGGGATCGCGCGACGACCTCGCACCGAACCGCGCCCTCGTCGAGTCCATGCTCGAGCACTGGTATCTCGAGCGGGATTATTTTCTTATCCTGAACGGCGACATCGAGGATGTCAGCAAGTTCCCCTTACGGGCGATCGAGGCAGCCTGGCCCAAACTGCTCGATACCATTAAGCGCTTCGCCGAACGGGGTAAACTCCGGAAGATCGTCGGAAACCACGACTATGACCTCCTCGCTCGGCGCGACTATCCGTGGAAACTCCTGCCCGGATTGATATACCGAAGCGGCGAGAATAAGCTCTTCGTGTTCCACGGGCACCAGGCGTCGAGCCTCTACGTGAAGTATGACTATGTCTCGGACTTTCTCATCCGGTATTTCGCCCGGCCGCTGCGCATCAAGAACTCAGGGGTATCGAAGGACTCGCACCGGCGGTTCCGGACCGAAAAGCGCATCTACCGCGCGGCGCGCACCCTCGGGGTGATCGCGGTCACCGGGCATACCCATCGGCCGCTTTTCGAGTCGCAGGCGAAATACGACCGGCTTAGGATCAGGATCGAGGAACTCCTCCTCCTGATGAACGAGAACACCCCGGACATGCGCGAGGTCATCAGGACCGAGATTCAGTTTTACCTCGCCGAGATGCAAACGCTCGCCGACGCCCACGAGCGCGAGAAAAAGACGCAGAGCCTCTACGGGAGCGGCCCCTTCCTGATCCCGTGCATCTTCAACTCGGGGTGCGCGACCGGCAAGCACGGCATCACCGCGCTCGAGATCGAGAACGGTGAAATATCCCTCGTGTACTGGATGTCCTCGGACACCACGCGGCCCTACATCACGAGCGAGGCGATCGACCGCGCGACCCCCGACGGCGTCGCGTTTCGCTACACCCTCCAGCGCGACCGACTCGACGCCATCTTTACCCGGATCGAGATCCTCGGGCAGATGCCGGAAGGGCGCGTGTAGCCCCGCGGCGTATCCCCCTCAGAAAAGAAAAACCCCACTCTGTCGAGTGAGGTTTTTCTTTTCTGGAGATGGGGGGAGTCGGCCTCCATTCGCCGACTTCCTGTCGGCTCATTTCAGCCCGCGCTCGATGGCTGTCGCGCGCATCCAGCTAACCAGGAGCTGCGATGTCTCGCTCCTGGCCCTTCGGTCGGCGCCATCTCACGTTCGACTCCCCCATCTCCTTATACAAAAAGAAAACCGCCCTTACCGGGCGGTTTCTTTTTCTGGAGATGGGGGGAGTCGAACCCCCGTCCTAACGCGTAAATCAAGAGCGTCTACAGGTTTAGCGGCGCGAGGTGGTTGTCGGGACCCGGTGGCAGCGCCGCAAGCGTCGGTTCCGTATCCTGGTTAATTTCCCTAACGCCGTTCAGGCCCAGCGGTCGGTAAGCTCCGGTTGGCGTCAGAAGATCCGGTCGCTTCGGAGCAGCAGCGGCCGGTTTCCGTGCTCCGCTACTTACGCAGCGAGAGCAAAACTGTCGTTGTTTTCGGCAGTTATAAGTTTTGCCCGTTCGGAGGACAGGCAACCTCACCTGCAACCCAGGACCCAGCGCATCAGTCGAAACCGGTGCACCCCCGAGATTCGGAAAAAACCTTGTATCAGGGCCCTTTCCGATTCCCTTCGCGATTTCGCCTCGCGGCAAAATCCGTCGACTTCGTTACTCGATCAGGGGAATCGGCTTGCGCTGAAATCCCTGATTTCGGCCTTACCATACGCGGAAAAAGCCCCGACTGTCAATCAGATCGAAGCCTTCCGCGCGCCTCACACGTACTTCGCCCACCAGGGCTCGATCCGTGAATAAAAGTACCGCTCGCTCTGCGGCAGCATGTTTATGAAATCGAGCGGCGCGATCTCGGCGAGATGGCCGGCGGCGTTATTCATGATCAGCTCGCGCGACTTCTCGAGAATCTGCTTTTGGACGGGCAATAACCCCTGGAACTCGGCATTGACGAGCGCCATGTATTCCTCGGTCCACTCAACGACCTCTGACATGTTATTCATAGAACCCCTCCTGGACACGATGCAGTGCTGGTCACCGACGTCATGTTCTGGCGTCGATGACATGCCAAATTCGACGATTCAGAGAAGGAACCTAGAAAAACCAGTTTTTGTTAGCCTGGTACTCAAATGATACTCCATTCCGCGCGGAAAAGACAGAAAAATCTCTATTTGGATTATTTCTGCGCGGGCGTAACGTTTCTATTGTCAGAAACACCAGAACCGTCTATGATCGTCTCTGTTAGGCCCAGGAAGATAGAAGATGGATGATCTTATGAGCCGAAACGCGCCAGGGACCCCTGCCAAAAACGGTTTAGACAACACTCGGCGACCGCGGCGCGCAATACCGTACTTACTAGAAAAGGTTTTGGTAACAAGCAATGAAAACTCTTCTGACCGGTAACGAAGCCGTCGCGCGCGGCGCCTGGGAAGCGGGCGTCACCGCGGCGTTCGGCTATCCCGGAACCCCCTCGACCGAGATCCTCGAGAATCTCGCGAAACGAAAGGACGACGTGTACCTCGAATGGGCGCCCAACGAAAAGGTCGCCTTCGAGGCCGCCACGGGCGCCTCCTACGCGGGCGCGCGCGCGATCGTCACGATGAAGCACGTCGGCCTCAACGTCGCCGCCGACCCCCTCATGACGCTTTCCTACGTGGGAAGCGAGGGCGGCATGATCATCTGCGTGGCCGACGACCCGGGACAGCATTCCTCGCAGAACGAGCAGGATTCCCGCCACTTCGCGCGCTTCGCGAAGATCCCGGTGCTCGAGCCCGCCGACTCGGGCGAGGCCCTCGCGGCCATGCGCTACGGATTCGAGCTCTCTGAGAGGAACAAGGTTCCCGTCATGCTCCGCCTCACGACGCGCGTGAGCCACTCGCGGAGCCTCGTCGAGACCGGCGAGCGGACCCCGCCCAAAGCGGCCCATTTCGAGCGAAACCCCGCGCGCTTTTGCCCGCTCCCCGTGTGGGGCCGCGAGATGCGGAAAAAGGTCGAGGCGAGACTCGACGACCTCCGCGCCGAGGCGGAGAAAAGCCCGCTGAATAAAATTGAGCCGGGCGACAAGAAGCTCGGCATCATCGCTGAGGGACTCGCCTACGGCTACGTGCGCGAGGCATTCCCCGAGGCGTCGGTCCTCAAGCTCGGCTTCGCGTGGCCCTATCCCGACGCGCTCATCCGCGAGTTCGCGTCCTCGGTCGACAGCCTCGTCATCGTCGAGGAAAACGAGGACATCCTCGAGGAACACGTGCGCGCGATGGGAATCACGTGCGTCGGGCGCGACATGCTCTCAGGCGTCGGCGAACTTTCCGTCCCGAAGCTCCTCAACCTCCGCGACCGGCTCGCCGGGATCTCGCCAGAGAAAGCGTACGCGCCGCCCAAGCCGATCGCGGACGCGGCGGACCTACCCGCCCGCCCGCCGGTCCTCTGCCCCGGCTGCCCGCACCGCGGGCTTTTCTTCGCGCTCACGAAGCACGACGTCCTCGTCACCGGCGACATCGGCTGCTACAGCCTCGCCGTGTTCCCGCCCCTTTCGCGGACGGACACCGTCCTCTGCATGGGAGGCGGGTTCTCCGTCGCCCAGGGGATCGACAAAGCCGGCGAGAAGCGGCGCGTCGTCGGCGTCGTCGGCGACTCGACCTTCTTCCACTCGGGAATCACCGGGATGCTCGACGTCGTCTACAACAAGGGCAAAAGCGTGCTCGTCGTCCTCGATAACCGCACGACGGCGATGACCGGCCACCAGGACCACCCGGGAACGGGCGTCACCCTCATGGGCGAGGCGACGACCGCCGTCTCGATCGAGGAAGTCGGCCGCGCCTGCGGCATGAAGAAGATCGCGACGGTCAATCCCTACGACCTCAAGGAAACCGGGAAGGCCGTCGCCGAGGCGCTCGCCTCGGAGGAGACCTCGCTCATCGTCTCCCGCGCGCCGTGCCCGCTGCGCACGAGAAAGCCGGTCGGCGCCCTGCGCTCGATCGACCA
>Ga0116171_10003716_pt1 | contig 14022 bp, 14 predicted proteins | sample AD_JPNHW2_MetaG_FD_89798 | JGI IMG/M metagenome (GOLD analysis project Ga0116171, IMG submission 89798) | Active sludge microbial communities of municipal wastewater-treating anaerobic digesters from Japan - AD_JPNHW2_MetaG | ecosystem: Engineered > Bioreactor > Anaerobic > Digestate | place...
CAGCTCTACCCCCGGGGCCCATGAGTTTGTTCTTCATCCTTTCCCGCGCAAGCTGTGAATCGAAGTATTCCCTCTTAACATTAAATCGTTTGCTCTTTCCTGTCCTGAAATTATTTTGGCATTTACTTCTACACCTGCTCATATATCCTTTAATACCGTTTATACATTTTGACGAAAACGATGCTAATGATACATGCGTCGATAATGTCATCAATTGCTGATACAAGAGGGTTGTGCCTGCGGATCTCTTCAGGGTTTATATGGACTACAAACATCTGATCAGGTGTGTACGAATGGTCCTGTGCCGATCTAATTAAACTTTTTCTGTTTGACAAATATACCACATTTGATATACTTGTTTTATTATGAATTATAAAATCGAAATTCTTGATCCGACATATGAATTTATTTCTTCTCTCGAAATTAAATTCAGAGCAAAGACATATAGAACTATTGGGCTATTGAAAGAATTTGGACCATTTCTGAAAGAGCCTCATGCAAAATCTATAAAAGGACAAAAAGGATTATTTGAATTGAGAGTTCAGTTTGGTAATAACATTTTAAGATTATTTTATTTTCATCATAAATCTTCGCTTTATATCATTACTTCAGGTTTTATGAAAAAAGAAGATAAAACAGATAAAAATCAAATTGTTAAAGCGATGGAATTAATGAAAACATATATGGAGCAAAATCATGAAGACAATTAAATCCTATAGCTTTGATTCATTACTTGAAAAAGAGTTAAAAGATAAAAGTTTCAAAGAAGCATATGAATCTTTTAATGAAGAATTTGCTTTGGCTAAAGAAATTATAAAATTAAGAAAAACTAATCACCTCACACAGAAAGAATTGGCTTTAAAAGTTGGTACTTCACAACCTGCAATTGCACGTCTTGAATCAGGAAATTATAAAAATGTGTCTCTTTCTTTTCTTAGAAAAGTTGCTCTTGCATTAGGAACAACTCCTGATATTAAATTAAAAAAGATAAAGTAGTGATAAAACATTTGTAAAAATTTCGACATCCGTTATATGTTTCGCTTGCACAAAACTTTTCGTAATTGCGCTTTCAGCATATAACAAAGGAGTCTGTCGCAGAAGTAAAATTTTATAAAAAATAAAAATACCGTTTTCTGTTATAGGCAGTTAGAGACGATTGTGAGCAATTATAAACATCGAAAAAGAATGAAAACTAGTGAAATGGACTTTTGCGACAGACTCAAAGGTTATGCGCTGCGCTCGCGAAAAGACTCGCTTGGCCTTCGGCACATTTGCGGCAAAAGACGCCGCAACGTCATTATATGTTAACCTAAAAGTAGAAATAGAGGCTTTAAAAGCAATATATTGATAGTGGGGAGAACTAACAACGTCGGGCATCAATGAATGCCGGAGACATAGGTAAAACACTCTCCAATAAACCGCGAGTCTATTATATCAACATTAATCAAATTAATTGGAAATAAAGAATCAAACTGCATTTTAATCAGTAACATTCTTTTGTTTATGCTCAAGATAACGTCTTGTTAAATAATGTGTTATGGTCGAACGTGTAATAATACCGACTACTTTTCTGCCATCAACCACCGGTACCTTCTTAATTCCTGCTTCACTCAGCAACTCGCAAACGTCTTCAATGGAGGCGCTTGCTGATATTGTGATCGGTTTGCTGGTGCCAATTTCAAGCACATTTAGATTCATTACACTATCCAGCTTTTGTTCAAATTCAGCGTCAGGATTCCAAAAAGCCATGAATGATGCCGAACCGTCAATTGCAAATGGCAGATGTTCATCCTCCCGCAAATACCGCATAATATCACCATCACTGATAAATCCAACAGCCGCGTCGTTTGCGGAAACAATTGGTGCTCCACTGATATGCTTATCCGAAAAATAGAAAAGGGCATCATGCACAGTTGCGTCTTCGTGCAGCGCAAATACCTCATGCTCCATATGCTGTGACAACAAATCAGAACGACTACTGTGAACTCCGGGATCGCTTTTCAGCTTAAGATAATAACGATCCACATATGCCGCATAAATGACCCCTCCGATTACATATGCAACGGCAGTCAAAGCAAATCCGTTCGATAGCCCGATAGTATCCTGCAGGTAGCCCATCATGAGGGCACCGATCCCGATACCAATATCATAAGCCAGCAAATAGGTGGCATTTGCCACCCCGCGTTTTGGGACCGAAGTTGTTCCCGAAACAAAAGCTTGAAACAGCGGTTGTAAAATACCATAACCAAGTCCAAAAAGTAATGCGGCAATAAGCAAGTGTATTCCAGTTGTCAAAAATACATAGCTGCCCATTGTTGCAATTAAAATTACTAAACTAGCATAGACCAGCACGCGGTGCTTGCCGACATCAATCATTTTCTGTGTTGTGAATTTGGATACCAGCATACCAATGACAAGGCAGATATAGAAGTATGGGATAACAGATGTCAGCTGCTTTTCCTGTGCCAACATTGAAGAATATGCGATTACAGCGCCGTAAGGGATCATAAGAAACATCATATTAAACATGAATGGAAGCGCAGGATTGTATATAGTATCCCTGAACGCGAATTTTTTTCGCTCCACCTTGGGGTAACTGATTTTGCAGAAGGATACGCAAATCAAGGCAACCAGCGTAATAGCAAAAATCGTAAGGAAAGATGCTTTGCTGCTCATGTGGTTCTGTACCTGAATGCCCACATAAGGACCAACTGCCATACCGATTGATATCGTAAAGGCAAACCGACTAATACCCTGTGTAATTTTAGTACTGGGTAGGACATCGCTGGCCAACGTCATTGTCGCAGAGCCACAGACGGAGTACACGGCACCCATATAGAGACGGATTATAATTAACATACTAAATATGGGAAATGCAATAAAGCCTGGGAATGCCAAACAAAACAAGATTAAAAACAGTACATACACACGATAACGGTTGAAATTGTCCAGTAAGTATCCGGTAACCGGGCGAAATAGGATGGTTGCAATGGACATTGCTGTTAATACAATTCCTGTTTTGGATCCGGTAATTCCAATCTGCTGACAGTAAATTGGTATAATTGGAATAGATGCGTAAAATGCTGCCAATACCAGTAGGTTTGTGATAAAAAGAATAATGAAATTCTTGTTCCAGATTTTTTCGGTTTTTTCCATATAAAATATTCCTTTCAAAGCATAAAGTGTCAAGTTAGTGGCATGTGCCACTTTTCCATGGTGACAAAAGGATTGACGTGTGTCAACAATTAGTTGCAAATGCCACTAATTTGGATTATAATAATCTCATAATATAAAGGAGAATCACGGTATGCCCAACATTATGGATAGTCCATTTAAATTCATTTCTATTTTGTACAGGAAATCTCATATCTGGCTCAACGACGGTTGTAAACAATATAACCTTACAGCCTCCCAGGCTGCTGTTATCTTAATCGTTTGTGATTTCGAAGTGCTGACGCAAGAAGGTATTACAAAGCGGCTCAGCCTTGATAAAAGTGTAATTGCAAAGACCTTGATAAAGCTTGAGGAAATGGAATTTCTGATTCGTACCACCAATGAAAAGGACAGGCGAACCTTTAATATTAGCCCAACCATGAAGGCTTGGGATGTATATCCATTTTTAAAAGAACAAATGGATGTGTGTTTCCATCGCATGACTCAGCAAATGACGGATGCCGAACGAGCAGAATTTGAACGGCTTCTACTGCTGGCTTCAGAAGCATCTATTGCACTGGATGACTAATTAGCCACTTTAGACTGAAAAATGGAGTACTTTTGGTGAATAGCATTACTGTGCACAACAAAGGAGTCTGCCGCAGAAGTAACATTCCCATGATCATGTATCCTTTAATACTGTTTATACATTTTGACGAAAACGATGCTAATGATACATGCCTGTCGATAAAGTCATCAATTGCTGATACAAGAGGGTTATGCCTGCGGATCTCTTCGGGGTTTATCTGGATTATAAACATCTGATCAGGTGTGTGCAAATGGTACGTGCATTCATATCGTTATCCTTTTTAAAAAAGATATTGATATTATTCACATTCAATGTATTTGTAAATTGATTTTTATTTTTGCGACAGACTCAAATCTTATTCACGGCGTTCGGAGTACCGGCTTGGCCTTCGGCACATTTGCGCAACTGATTCTGAAAGATTATTTTCTGTGAAACTTGATTTTAGGATTTAAAACAAAGTTGAGGTCTGGCGCAAACGTCGTCCATCATGGGCGTTGTACGCCAGATTGAGCTGAAACCTTTAGAACGGGCGTCCTGCCCGTGTTCAAAAAAATAGTTGACATTATTGACGTAACGCGTTATTATACATTATGATACAATCATTTAAATGTAAAGGAACTGAGCAGATTTGGAATCAGGAATATTCGAAGAAGTTTTCAGAAGACATTCAAAGAATAGCTTTAAGGAAACTTTTCATGATTCAAAGGGCAAAGGAATTAAAAGATTTGATGATTCCTCCAGCGAACCGATTAGAGAAGCTGAAAGGTGACAGGAAGAATCAATACAGTATAAGAATAAATGATCAATATCGCATATGCTTTCAATGGGAAGATTCAAATGCATATGATGTTGAAATCGTAGACTATCATTAAGAAGGAAAATTAAAATGAAAAAGATAAAAAACATACATCCAGGTGAAATATTAAAAGAAGAATTCTTAAATGAATTTCATATTACGGCATATAAACTTGCTAAAGATACAAACATTCCACCAACGAGAATATCACAGATCATTAAAGGGAAAAGAAGTGTCTCAGCGGATACTGCTTTGCGATTTTCAAAATACTTTGGAACAACTCCTGATTTCTGGTTAGGACTTCAGATGGAATATGACTTAAGAGAAGAATCAAGTATAAAGGCAAAAGAAATAAAATCTATAAAAAGCCTTTATGAAATTCAACATACATTATAAGCTTTCGTCCGTCCGTGGCCTCAAAGCGACAAAACTTATTGTAATAATGCGGTTACATCAGACAACAAAGGCTGACAGCAGCACTCGGAGTACCTTGCTTGGGCTTCGGCACATTTGCTACTCTACTCACCAAAAAAGGAGCCTGCAAGGAAGCAGGCGACGGGCGAGCGCGGGACGATGCCGCTTTGAGCCCCACGCGAAGTTAACTTAAAAGAGATAAAGATCCCTTGCTTTCCAGACAGGAATTCAATAACCGGCCAACGAACCGAACAAACAGCCGCACCGGCGTCTGAGGTGAAGGCCCTCCGCCACTTGAGGAGACGGGGGGATCGCGAAGGGGTGCCCGGCTGCACCCCTTGCAAAGTTAAGTATACAAACATTTCAATCGTTAAAAGCCCGAACAGCACGCACATAGAGTTTGCAATGCTTATCCATATAATCTTCGTCACCGGAGGCGAAACCCTGCATCCATGAAAGGCTTGAATCGAATTCTGACGAACTCCAATAGAACATAACTGTTAAACCGCCAATATCTTCTGCCTGCAGATTTTTAAACATCAGATCAAGCTCATCTTTAGATGGCAAAAACCAGTCGCTTTTACCACCGCCACGGTAAGCAGTACATAATTTAGCGGCTGTCTGTTCTTCACCGCAGCTTTTAATTATAGACTGCGTATTGCTTTTACCGGTCCCTATTGCTTTACCTTTTGCACCAGGTACAGATTTATCATAACAACCCCATTCAATACCACCTTCCAGGCTCTGATCAACAGGTGCTGCTTCCAAATACCGCCATCCGCCGTCAGAAGAACCTTTATCATAAAACACCCACCCGCCGGCAGGACCTTTATCTCCGATCCTGTATGTCTTCCCCTGCGCGGTGCTGTCATTTACAAAGAAAACAGCTGCTGCAAAGATCATGACCAGAGCTGCGGTTAAATCTGTTGATTTAAACCTGAACTTCATATTTTTGCTTTCCTGTAATATTTTTTTTAAAGATCAAAATTCCACGATAATCAATTGTTGAATAATTATTTTGTCAATATTTAATTCATCCTTTGATATGGAATAGATAAATTTAAATATTTAAGTATGGAGTTTAAAAAGAGTTGAATAGGAATAGTTTTGGTTACTGGCAAATATGCGGTAATCGTTTGCTCTTTCCTGTCCTGAAATTATTATGGCATTTACTCCTACACCTGCTCATGTATTCTTTAATACTGTTTATACATTTTTACGAAAACGATGCTAATGATACATGCCTGTCGATAAAGTCATTAATTGGTGATACAAGAGGGTTGTGCCTGCGGATCTCTTCGGGATTTATATGGACTACAAACATCTGATCAGGTGTGTATGAATGGTAGTGTGCATTCATATCGTTATCCTTTTAAAAAAAGATATTGATATTATTCACATTCAATGTATTTGTAAATTAATTTTTACTTTTGTGACAGACTCAAAGCTTATGTGCTGCGCTCCCTGGGTGGTCGCTTGGGCTACGCCACATCGCGCAAAAGACCGCGCGACGTCACATAAACAAAACGTTGTATGACATATTATTGCGCGCATCAGTTGATCAGTCCGCCATCTGTGGCGGACTGAATTAAGAAGATATGCTGGAAGCAATAAATATTTTAGGATCGTATATGCTTTCTATAAAGCCAATATCAATTAACGAATGGATGCCTGATAGGTGCTTATCAACAATCGAACCAATTATTCCTGAAAAAATGGATTTGAGATCTGGCTGTCCAAGCTTGGGAAAATATACAAACGGTGAAAGGGGGAAGCTCGTTTCTTTATACAAAAATGAAATAGATGAATATGGATGTTGTGGATTCGTTGCATGGAAGAACGAAAGAGTACTGGGATATATTTCATTTTTCAGTTTAAAAACTGCTAATAGGACCAGATTCTATGGATATGGTGAAGGCAATATGAATGATCAACTGAAAGATATTTTTATTCATAATTGTATTTCTATATGGAAAGGAAGCTCAGGAAAAGGAATAGGAACAAAATTAGTAAATCAGGTAATAAAATATGGAGAGGAAAAAAAGTGGAATGAATATAGGGTCAATAATGTATTACCAGATTGTGAAAAAGGATGGGGAAATCATCAAAAAGGATGTTTGAGTTTTTGGTTGAAGAATGGATTTACGGTTACTAATGAAATAGAGGCAGAAAAAGAAATACAAAGCTATTATCACGTTAGAAGAAAATATACATTAAGCTATATTTATGAATAAAATATTTGACTTATCGCCTTCGCCATTCATGGCGAAGGTGAACAACAGAAGTACAAGAAGAGCGCGCAACATATGTCATATAACAACCAGTCCGCGCGTCGGGCCTGCTTTGTGAGTTATGCAGGCCCTCGGGCTCCGGCGCGCTGCAGCGCGCGCCTCCGCCACATTGCCCTCGCCCTGGTTGGGCTCGGACAACGTCGCAGACTGGAATCCGTTGTACGCCGGATTGAGCTGAATGCCGGAGACATAGGTAACAGTTTTGTAGTGACACATCGGTAACACTTCCAAATTAAATTATTACCAAATCCATCCCAAAAAGGAGGTGTTCAAACCAACTGCGGAGTAGCGGGCATCCTGCCCGTCTTGCTGTGAATATAAACATTTAAAAATATATAAGTTTATGAACAGCATAACCAGGACGTTTGCAAACTCGTTAACCAGCATCACCTGAAGGTCTTTCAAATTCTTTTTTGTAGCAATGAAACCATAGAAATTAAATCTCATTCAGCTATTTTTGTCTTGACTTATCAGTACTTCTTTTATTTTTCGAAGTATTAATTTTGGGCAACCGATTCGAATTGCAACTATAATTGGAACATGCTCTAATTTTTTATTGAGGTTCAAACCATGCGTTATGGAATCTGGTTTATATAGTATTTACTTCATTTTTTTCTCTTAAAAACCTTGTCTTTGAACAAGGTTAAATCGTTGTGTGCATATAATTTGCATCAGAGAAATGGAGGATTTTACTATGGATACTATATTTCGTAGAAAACAAGGTTCGAATTTAGGACTACACAATTTTTTTCTTACACCTACAAACTACACTTTTTCTGATTTCGTTGAATCATTCGGGACCGAAATTGCAAGTGAAGTTTATCATTCATTATATCAATCAAGTAATAAACAAAAAACTTACAGACAACTCATTCCAGTTTTATGTAAAATGGATGATAGCACAACAAAATATGCTTTTCAGCTCCATGATGGGCGACAAATAGAAACAGTTGTAATCAAACGGAGAACTGGTAAAACAATTTGTCTTAGCACACAAGTTGGTTGTCCTATAAAATGTAAATTTTGTAAATCTGGAGAAAACGGATTGGCAAGAAACCTTTCTGCTTCAGAGATTGTACAACAATACCTCTTTATCAATGAAGATATTAATAGAATTGTATTTATGGGTATTGGAGAACCCCTGAGCAACTATACTGAATTGATCAAATCAATTCATATTCTTAGAGACCGTAACGGTGTAAATTTTCCTACAGATGGAATTAGCATCTCGACTGTAGGTCCAGCGGATAAATTAAAATCACTGAAGGAAGAGCATCTTAAAATACAACTTGTCCTTTCTTTGCATGCAACAGATCAAAAAACAAGAGATTATTTAATACCAGGAATGTCTAGGTATAATATAAATGAAGTCATTGCATCAGCGATGGAATATGGTAGAAGACATAAAAAAACGATATCAATAGCTTATCTACTATTACCTGGTATTAATGACAGAAATTCTGATATTGAAAAACTCTCACAATGGTTTTCAAATAAAAATGTTGTTGTAAATTTATTGAAATTTAATGGCGAAAAATCCAATGAGTTTAAATCAGCAACTGATGAAAATTTGAAGAAAATTAAACAAAATCTTGAAAAAAACAATGTCAATGTTACAATACGGCAAAGTTTGGGAACTTCAATAAAAGCTGCATGTGGACAGTTAGTAATTAAGTAATATTAGAAAAACAACCCCCCAAAGTATTACCGTGTACTTTGGGGGTTGAATTTACTTAAAACCGGCACCTCGCATAACATATATGAATCTTGACGTAGTAGCCTCAAATAACCTCTCTAGCAAATGATCATTTGACAAATGATAGTTAAACATTTCTTATTTATTTTAAGACACCGGGCACCTGCGTCCTTGTAATCGCCCGCCTGGTCACTAAACATCCCGCCGTCTTCACATAACAAAGGAGCCTGTCGCAGAAGTAACTTTTTTAATTATAAATTCTGCAATTCATAATTAAATCAGAAATTTATTATGGTGTTTACTTTTTCAAGACCACGGTGATAAAACTTCCGGAAATGTTTATACTCTTTTATCTCTCCGGAAATATGTTCTATGATACATGTCTGTCGATAAAGTCATCAATTGCTGATACAAGAGGGTTGTGTCTGCGAATCTCTTCGGGGTTTATATGAATTATAAACATCTGCCAAGCATATACGGGTAGTAACGTGCATTCATATCATTATCCTTTTAAAAAAAATATTGATATTATTCACATTCAATGTATTTGTAAATTAATTTTTATTTTTGCGACAGACTCAACGGCGGTGCGCTGCACCGAAGTACCGGACTGGCCTTTGGCACATTTGCGCAACTGATTCTGAAAGAATATTTTCTGTGAAATTTGATTTTAGAATTTAAAACAAAGTCGGGATCCGGCGCAAACGTCGTCCATCTTGGGCGTTATCTGATATTTGCTATTCAAATTATAGGAGTAATAAATGAGAATACCAGAACATAAAGAAAAGATCCTTAATGCCATTGTTAATGATCTGAAATCGATTAAAAATATAGCAGCGTTAGTACTTGGAGGTTCATATTGTACCGGGATGGCAAATGAAAATTCAGATTTAGATATTGGTATATATTACCACGAAGCATCTCCATTTGATATTGATCTCATAAAAACCATTGCAGGTAAATATAATACCGGTGAATCACCAACTGTTACTGGTTTTTATCAATGGGGACCTTGGGTAAACGGTGGAGCTTGGATAGAAACGAAATCGGGAGAAGTAGATTTTGTATATAGAAATATTGAACAAGTTATTGCTACAATTGAAAAATCTGATAATGGAATATTTGAAAATGATTATGAACAACAACCTCCTTATGGTTTTTCATCAGTAATTTATTTGGCAGAAACTTATTATTGTCTTCCATTATATGATCCCGATGGTATTATTCAAGAACTTAAACTGAAGGTTAATAATTATCCAGCAAAACTTAAGCAAACAGTAATACAACAGTCACTATGGTCTGCCGAATTTACTCTTTGGCAAGCTGATAAATTTGCTAAAAAATTTGATTTATATAATACAGTTGGTTGCTTAACGCGAGCATTGAAAAATATTATAGAAGCATTATTAGCAATCAATGAATTATATTCAATAGGTGATAAAAAGTCTATTGAAATATTAAGAAGAGCTAATAAAGTTCCTGAAAGATTAGATGAAAGAATAGATAGTATTTTGTGTATAGATAAAGATAATATTTTTGTAAAAACTAATGAATTAAAGCAATTATTTGACCAAACAGTATTTTTAACTAATGGAACTTATTATCCATATTTTAAATTATGATTCTAATGAGAAAAATACGAGTTATTATAGATATAACAAACGTCAGATAACAAAGGAGCCTGTCGCAGAAGTAACTTCTTTAATTAGAAATTCTGCAATTCATAATTAAATCAGCATTTTATTCCCGGCTCTTGAAGAATTATCGCGAAGACCTGATAGTAGCGTATGTATATCCGGAAAGCTGAAGTAGAATTTGTCATTTCCGGATATACTTTAGCTTTTATTTGCCTTTAACTATTCCGACATCAGCGATATCGCTTTCCACGATTGATTTTGCAATAACTTCAAGATATAGAGGTTCAACCTGCGGATTAATCTCAGAACTTCCGATCTTTGTAAAAACATCAAAACCTTTACCTGCACCACGGTTAATTTTCAATTTAGGGCTGCTGTATTTAGCTACTGGTTTTTGATTGTTTTCGATCACCCATTTATATGTCAGAACTGGAGCCGTTACTGTATTTGACATGGCAACAAAAACTCTTGTATAATACAGGGTTATCGAAAGCTGATAGCCACTCTCGGAAGAATCGAAAAGATTGTATTTTTTCAAATATTGGATGGTTTTTTCTTTAAAAACCTTTGCCATATCTTCTTCAGACAGATACTTTTCACTAACAGATTTTTCTACAAATAAATCATTAGTCTGTGATATTGTGACTTTTACATCTCTTACCGCGTATTTTGTTTCACCTTTTACGATCGGTGTCGGGTCAATGACATAATTATATCTTGAAGAAGAACAACCTATGAATAAGGTTAAAAGAGTAAAAAGAGTTATTGTTTTTAAGATTTTTTGCATTAAATCCCCCTTTAATAATTATTATTTTAAATATAAAATTTTAAATTAAAACAGGTTGTCAATGCATTTTAAAACAGTAAATATTGTTTTTTGATTGGTTGTGCCAACATTTGTTTCTTTTTCCATCTGACTTCGCCATCCTTCGTCAGCTAATTATTATTATGGCACACCACTTTCATATAACAGATGAGTCTGCCGCAAAAGTCAGGTTTTCCCAAAAGCAGAAATTTTGTTTTCAGTTATAGGCAGTCATAGGCGATTATTCAAATATTAGCAGCGAAAAAATTTGGAACTTAATAAATATTACTTTTGCGACAGACTCAAAGCTTACCCGCGGTGTTTGGAGTACCTCACCTGGTCTGGCGTCACATTGTGCAAAAGTTCTCACAACGCCGTCCATTCCGGAAGTTACTTGCTTTTCCTGGTGCGTAAAAAATTATATATTGTTTCCGTATAATAGTTGTTCTACGGTTCCGTGAAAGCTGATTTATAATTTATTTTTAATCGAGGGGATTAAGATGTCAGTAAATGATGATAAAGATCTTAAAGGTATCGAAAATGCATCAAAAGTTGCAAAACACCTTAGGGAGTACCTGGCAAAAAATTGTGTTACAGGAATTTCAACCCGATATCTTGATGAATTATGTAAAAATGAAATGAAAGCAATAGGAGCGAAATCTGCACCCAGAATGTTTTACAATGCTCCTTCTTATTCATTTTATTCAAAGAATAATCAGGTGGTTCATGGTTTACCGGATAATATTCAATTGAAAAATGGAGATTTAGTTAAGATAGATGTGACTCCCTATTATGAAGGTTTCATCTCTGATACGGCTTGTACAGTTATTGTTGGAGGATACGAACAGAATGTTATTGGTGAAAAAATGGTTAAATCAACAATTGAATCATTCAATAAAGCACTGGAGCATTGTAAGAATAAAAGTAAAATCAATGAAATTGGAAGAGCAATAGAAAATAATACTAAGAGCGACGGTTTTTTTGTAATTCATGAACTCTGCGGCCATGGTGTAGGCAGAGCTGTGCATGAGGAACCTGCAGTGTTAAATTACTATGAGAAATCTCAAAAAGAAAAATTGAAAACCGGATTAGTAATTGCAATTGAACCAATGATAGTAAATAAAAAAAGTATAGTAAGAGAAGCAAATGATGGATGGGCGATAAAGACAACGGATGGAACGCTCACGGCACATTATGAGCATACAGTTTTGATTACTGAAACTGAGCCTGTAATCTTGACAGCATAATACGCCATATCGTGCAGGCAAGGCGTCAGGCGAAAAATTTGACTTAAACTAGTAACTCAATATATTAAAAAATCACTACTTTGTTATAAAATACGATATTGATTTCTCCAACATTATATGGTATAAGAAATAGTAAAAGTGTATGCAAACTCTTTTATTCCGATATATAACATGTGCATTCCGTCCAGTAAAAGATTATCAAATGAGTTATAATAATAGGCAGCATATTCACTGTTGACTGAAAGAGTGAATCCTAATCCGTCCACTAGATAACTGAAGTGAAAACCATCAACAAGTGTTTCACCATCCAAACCCTTTTCTGAATAATTGAAAGAAGGGTCACCTTCTGAAGAGAATTTAAAAACAGGACTTCCTGTACTAAAATAATACAGATAGGGAGTTAATTTAAAATCTGTATTAAAAATGGAAAATTTTCTTGAATAGGCAATTCCAAGGAAATAAAGAATTGAGTTGCTGTCAGATTGAACAACGCAATCTGAAGGATACCAGATACCTCTCACATCCATGTCCATTTTTATGAACCTTTGTCCAATTCCGAACATCAGTGGTATAGAAGTTTCATTAGTCTCCCACAAATCATATCCCGCGGAAGCCATGTATGACTGAATTGTCTGTTCACCATCAATCCTGACTAATGGTGAGCCATCTTCATCATATCCGACAGTACCTGATATATTTGCATAAGAGTAGAACAGGTTCGCAAAGGATCTGTCTGTTAATGCGTATCCGGAATTAAAACTGATAGCTTTACAATTAAGGTCATCGCGTTGATTTTCAATTTTTTTATCATTCCCGAGCGGCAGATTTAAATAAACCGGAGTTGCTGAAAATTGAAAATCGTTTTTGTTGAAATGGGTCATCGGTGTAAACGCGTCTGATATTAATAAACTTGGAATGACATCCAGTTCAAGCTCCAATCTAATCAGGGCAATATCGCGTTTCATTCCAGCTTCAGAAATATCATATATGAAAACAAAAAGCAGATTTATAAACACAATTTTTAAAAACTTGCTCCGCATGACAAACTCCTCAGGTTAAAATGTAATTATTGATAAATCATTACAGGAAATATTTTAGAATATATGATAATTGTTTTCAGGCATAGATTATGGCAATAAGAATACTATAACTGTTTAATAAAAATATTTTAATTACGGTTTCACGTCCTGTTCCGCCTTGTTACTTGCAAGTACGCCGCTTTCATAAAATTCTCTGAAGTGTTTATATTTTTTTATCTCTCCGAAAATCAGGCTTGCACTGTATATCAGATCCCTTAGAAAAAAGATATTTATATTTTACACATTGTATGAGTTTGTAAATTAGTTTTTTTACTTTTGCGGCCTGAATTGGCCTTCGGCCAGCTTCGCATATTC
>Ga0116171_10003718_pt1 | contig 14018 bp, 17 predicted proteins | sample AD_JPNHW2_MetaG_FD_89798 | JGI IMG/M metagenome (GOLD analysis project Ga0116171, IMG submission 89798) | Active sludge microbial communities of municipal wastewater-treating anaerobic digesters from Japan - AD_JPNHW2_MetaG | ecosystem: Engineered > Bioreactor > Anaerobic > Digestate | place...
CGCGGCATCCGCGCAGCAAGCTGTGGGGTATTACGTTAAAAATAATCTAAAATGGTAGAGACAGGTGCAACTCTTGGGAGTCCCGCACCTGTCATCTCAGCTATATCAAAGCTTTCTCGTAAGACCATTCTAGCTCCTCGATACGAATCTGATCTCACCCTCCGGGATCTCCATGCGGCCCGCATTGTTTGTGCCACTGGTATAGGTCACTATAGACATTGGCTGAGCTGACCCTGTATTGAAATTGGCACCTGCCGGTAGTCTCCAATTGAAGGTTGTTTCAAAGGTGACGCTCCACGGCCCACTTAGTTCACCAACATACCAATCTATGCGGGTAGTGCTCCAATTCCGACCATCGTGGTTTAGACTCACTGCAGCTTTCCTGCTTAAGCTATTACTATTTAGGCGTAGGTAGCTGGGCAGGGTCTGGCTCACTTTGACATCTCTTAAGACTCCATCTCTCGGACCTAAAGCTATTTTATACCTGATCACATTGCCTACCTCGGTATTCATTGTCCTTACATCCAGAGCCTGCGGATCTATGGTCTTAGTTAGCCAGATATCGGAATCTGAGATGCCTTTGGTTGTCACGATTACAGAAGCATGACCCATAGCGGCGCAGTTTCCAACACTTATATTAATCCTGGATGCACCTGCAGCATCTGGAACCCAGACGCCAGCATAGATTCCATCATCTGCTAAATCATCGTTATGCTGACCGTTATCGATTAGATTTAGGACATCGCTGCCGCTGTTAGTTGTTCCTCTGACGATGCAGTACTTCTCTCCGCCCTGTTCACCCTCCACTTTCACTTTGACGTTTACAGGTTGGCCCAAAACGAGTTGTTCGCCTTCCTGGGGGGATAATATGGTGACGTTTAACCTTCTTGAGGGCTTATAAAGCCATTTGCTACTCCATGCGATCTCCTCAGCTTGTTGCTCATTTTCGGCACAGATATATAAAGTCAGATTCCTGAGGCATATCGCTACCCTGGCGTTACTGAGGGTTGTAGTATAGCCCCTATTCATGTCCGAATCTAAGACGTATTTATTAGAGGCTAAGCCGGCCTGAGAGTAGCTGAAATAGGCGGGGTCTATATTGAACTTGTAGTACCCTGATGGGATCGTATTGCTGAGCCTGCCCACCTCGTTGTCGTTGATCTTTATCCATGTGCTGTACCGAGTTAATTGTCTCGCAGCATCCTTTGCATTCAACTCTATGCTGATATATGCATTTAGCACATCTTTTGCACTAAGGCCTGGAGGCAGAGTGAAAGCATCCTCAATCGGATGAGCATTGATGCAATTGGCCCCTTTCAAATCAAAGTGCAACTGAGGCCCAGCGAGTACTACCTTATAGAGCTGTCTACCTTCTTTACAAGAGAAGTCTATGTTCAACGCCTTGCTGGCATTAGCAGCAGATGCCGTTATAGTCCCCTTGATAGCACCTATGTCCTCCGACCAAAGTGGGCTCACATAGATATCAATCGTCTCATTCAGTCCCAGGCTCACATGTCTGACAGATGGCTGGATGACTGTGTTCCTGAGTAAGGCTTCATCTGGAGCTATGGTCAGATCTGTGATCGGATCACCTAGGTTCGTAATCCGCAAAGTCTTGGTTAGGGTAATTGGATCTGTACCAACCTCCTCGAAATTGAAGAGGGTTACTGGCCAATGTACACTTACCTCGATGTCCGCAATATCTATTATCTTTTCTGGCCCGAGGTTAGTGAGGTTAGCTTTTAATGTATAGTTTGTCTCCTGAGCATCTTGAGCATGTATTACTAAATCTAGGTCTCTTGTCTCACCAGGTCCAAGAGTGATCACTTTGTCTGCCGAACCTCCGCCAAGGAAATTGAAGTAAATATCCCTGGCAGAGCTACTAACACCCACTCGCAGCTCGTGCGGTTTATCATCAGTATTCCTAACTGATATGGGGCAGCTTTGGCTATAGTTTCTATCTATGGTGACTTCATACCACCGCTTGGTAAACGATATTCCATTGTCGATGAAAATCCTCCGCGGTTCACTTTGAATAAATCTATTCCCGACTTCACTCCTCACATAGAACTCATACCATTTCTCCCTAGTCCGGTTAGTAGCTATAATATTGTGATCAATACCACTTTGCCCTTTCAATTTAGTGTAGTTCGAATCACCCTGTTGCTTAATATACAACTCAGTGGTACTCTCTTCTGATGTTCTCCATGTGAATCGCACATCATTAGAGCCCATTTTCGAATCACTTTCAGGTAAAAGGTCCATTATCTTTAGGGGCGGGACGACCTTCGCTCCGAATTCCAGTTGTTTTTCTATGCAGGGATTGAATTCAATTTTGCTGGTAGTTGATAATTCCATATTTGCTGGAGGCTGGGCGGTGACTGTATATGTCCCTGGCAAAATAAACGAGTGAGGTTTGGCCGAACCATCCTGACCTGAAATTAGTTTCTGAGATCCACCTGGGCCAGAAACTTCAAAGCTAAATCCTGAGACACCTTCATGCGTGCTTTCATCATAGCCAAAGATGACATAGTCGGTGTCAGGATTATCATTGAAGATTATATGTGCTGTTTGATCTTCTAAAACAGTAATTTGCCTGCTTTTTTCTCCAAGAAGATTCCAGCAATCATTGGGCAGTACCGTGATATTATACCGACCGATCGGTACATTGCTTGTCGATGTACCATCGGACCTTGTTGTCACATGATAGCTTAATCCTCCTGGTCCAGTTATTTGGAATTCAGTTCTATCGTGACCTTCTCCTGGATCCAACTTCTCATCTTTATTTGCATCAAAGAAGCTAGTGATTTGAATAAATCCAATGCGAGGAGCCACGGAGAAGATATCATAGTAATTAATCGGGGGATAGTCATCGTTCGGTTTTGAAATGAATTCAGCTAAATAAACTCCCTCGTTCATCCTGCCAAGACTAATTAATCGATCAATCGGGCTGTGGTTTCCTGCTAATGTATCATTTAAAACAACGGTGTCTCCCCAAATTGTCTTTCTTTTATCCTTAGCGTCTCTAACAGAAACCGTATAAGATTCCAATTGTCTTGGATAATAATTCCAATGCCAATTTATCGATACATTCTCATCTGTTTTATAAGTATAAGGTGTCTCCTTTCCTGAGAATTTAATTTCTATACTGCATTCTGCAGGAATTATAAGGAGGCCAACACATATTAATGTTACTAAATAAACAATTTTAAATTTATTTAAGCTTGCAAAACTCCTTCGCTGCAAATAAATCCCTCCTTGCCTTTGCTCATTTTAGAGTCCCATTAGTACGTACGCATAAATTGTTTAATCAAATATGCATATTGGGTATTTAAACATAATTGTTTATGAGGATTTTGATTTGTTTCTGTAACACGAAGCCTGGGATTTGGCCAGGAATGCCTGCACCCTGCAGAAGGCCGCCCGCCTACCTACCGCCCTCCAGGAGGCCGGGAGGCTGCAAGAAGAGGCCAACGCTGCCCTGGTAGAGGCCGAGGGGCTCAAGCTCCAGGCCCGGCTGGAGGACCTGAATGTATGGCAGATGAAGAAGGCCAAGGCAGGCAAAAAGGGTACCCAGATCTACACCTACTGGATGGCATCCTGGCGGGAAGGCAACAGGACACGCAATGTGCACCTGGGGAGCTGCAAGAAGATGGATGCCGAGGAAGCCCGCCAGAAGGCCAGAAAGATGAAGGCGGTGGCGATACATGCTAATTAAGCTGACCCGAGGCAAGAGCACTGTAATCGATGCGGTCGATGCCGACCTGGCCGGAAGGTCGTGGCATGCCACTCCCGGGCATCGATCGGTGGGCAACTACACCTTTTATGCTGCTCGCCGCAAAGGCACCAGACGCACCACACTGCATCGAGAGATCTTAGAACGCATTTTGGGCAGGAGGATGCGAGGTGGCGAAGAATGCGATCATATAGACGGCAACGGCCTGAACAACAAAAGGTGCAATCTGAGGCTGGTGGACCATCGCAGGAACATAAGAAATAGTCACAACAGGCGGAATACTACAAAGGCCAGCCAGCGGCAAAGGCAATTACAGTTGGTGATGGCCTCCTCGTAGCAATCCCACCTAACTCCCATAGACTGACTGAAACGTGCTGGAGGCAAAACCACAACAAAGCGCAGTCGGTCTTATCGCAATCATACAAATCAGAGTGATGAATATCTGAGTCTGCAAGATCTGAATCTGATAAAACAGACTCAGATAAAAAGGAGTCAGAAACATCAGAGTCAGAAAGAATATAAGCAATTATGCTATGGAATAACACATGAGAGTGGTAGCGGTAGTGAACCGAAAAGGGGGTGTAGGCAAGACCACGACTGCCGACAACATGGCAGCTTGCCTTGCACAAAAAGGCCATCGTGTGCTGCTCATAGACTTGGACCCACAAGGCGGTGCAACCGTCCAAATCGGCCTAGGTAAGAGATTACTAGGCACAACGATACATCAAGCCTTATTAGGCGAGAAAACGTTGTCTGAAGTCGTCCATCATACTGAGATCAATAATGTAGACATAGCACCTGCAAACATGTCTCTGGATGGAGCCAAAGTAGAAATGGACAAAAAACTCTCTCGCGAGACCATACTTAAACGGCTACTGAAAAATATCGATGGATATGATTACTCGATCATCGACTGTGAGCCCGGCCTTACCATACTCACCTTGAATGCCTTAGTAGCATGTGATGATATCATAATTCCTCTACAGGCCGAATACAATTCTCTCGAGGGTACGGCAGACCTCATGCAGACCCTGAAGGATGTAGCTGAGATTTTAGGGCATCGACCGAAGAGGCACTTTTTGATCACTATGGTTAGTAAAACAGTACACAGCCGAGAGGTGATTGGTGTTTTGAGAAAGGAATTCAAGAATGAAGTGTACGAAACCATGATACCCAGGAACATAAGTGTTGCAGAAGCTCCAGGCTTCGGCAAGCCTGTCATCCTTTATGCCCCCAGTTCGCCTGGTGCACAGGCTTACATGAAACTCACGGAGGAGTTCTTAAATGGCTAAAAAAGGACTTGATGAAGATAGGCTAAAGTTTTTCAAGGGAATGGGTGGAGCCGAAACATCCGAGTCAGATAAAACAGAGTCCGATAAGATAAAGCCGGCAATATCTGAGTCGGATCAAATGAAGTCAGCAATTTCAGAGTCAGAGTTTCCAGAGTCTGATAAAACAGAGTCAAGATTATCAGAGCCAGTATTATCGGAGTCTGATAAATCCGAGTCAGATCAAATGAAGTCAGATAATATAAAATCGACAAATAAGAGAAGAAAGCAAACCATTAAAGTTCCACTACCAAGAAGTAGGGCTCCCAGTACCACACCGAAGATCAGGGCAAGGAAGGTCGATGATTCTGTGTTGGATCAGGCAATATCTGCAGCCTCGAAATCTCCAAAAGTTTCAATATATTCTCCCTTTGTAGCTGCTGTTATGAAGTGCAATGAACTAACTACCATAGGATACAAATCGTCCGCTGATTCTAGAGAGCTATTGGAAAAAGCTCTCGAACAAGCTTACCCTGATGTTTGCCAAAAGGTTCGCAAATACATAGAGAACAAATAGGAGATCAAGAACATGGCTGAAGATGCGAAGCAAGGCCCACCACAATTTATCCCAAAGCTCAAGGGCAAGAAGGTCATTATCCGCCTAGTCTCGGGAGGTCAGCCCATCACCGGCATTCTGGAGAGATACAACCCATATGAGATCCTTCTCCAGACGGCAAAAGGGCAACTCCTGGTCTTCAAGTGCGCCATTGCCACAATTGAAGCGGTTGATGAGCCGAAGGGATTCACAATAGAGAGATGAAATGATCAACTTCCTTCGTGGCCATGTGGCGCAGCTCACCCAGTCGATCTCACAGCTCTCCCTGAAGCCCGGCGAAGAAGAGATCAAGAAGAAAGGCTGGTGGCGGTTCTGGAAGTGATGATCAATGAGATTTAATCTAGAGTTCAAAGTGATTTTTGTTTTCTGCGTAATCTTTATGAGATTTGTTGTAACTTATCCCTATGAAAGTTACTCAGAAAAACTTTTTGTTGTCGGCTTCTGGGCATTTGTAGTAGCAATATCACTTTATTCACTAGCAACATCCGAGTCTAACGAAAAAGTAACATGGACTAAGCTGATAAAAAAATATTCCATTATTATTCTAGCAATAATGGTGATAAGCTTTGTAAAAGTAATAACAGAAGACACCCTAGAACGCATGACAAAAGATCTTACATTTGTTCCTTTTATAATCCTTACAATATCTTTAACATTTTTTATAATTGGGCTATGGATGACTTTAAGACCGATCTCCGTGGCGAAAAGGACGCAGACTGCACTATATGAGGATGAGGAATTTATTAAGAAACACAGTTTTTGGGGAGAATTTCGAAAACGGTCTTGGGAATACGGCGGCCACAAAGATCGTGTTATTGAAATGAAGAACCCGAAGATTGTTAGATTCTGGGGGATTATTGGCACTATATTTTTTTTAATATGTACTCTAGTTTCTTTAATGATGCTAGCAGAAAGTTATGGGTGGCAGTTCTGGAAATGATCGGCTATAAAACCATTCTGGAGAGAAAGCATGACAGAAGAAGCAAGACCAATTAAAAGCAAACCACAAATCGGGCCACACTTCATTCCCAAGCTCAAGGACAAGAAAGTCACCATTCGCCTGGTCTCAGGTGGCCAGCCTATCACCGGCACCGTGGAAGGCTACAATCCCTATGAGATCCTTATCAAGACCGTAAAGGGGCCAATCGTGGTATACAAGCATGCCATAGCCACAATTGAGCCAGTAGACATGCTCAAGCCACAAGACTTCATGCTGAGAGAATGACAAGCTCGTCACAATCTCCTCGGGACCGTATCTTATGGATACTCACAAACAGCGGCGGCAAGATGGAGCGGAGCAGACTGAGACGGTGCTCCGGGCTGAAGCTAGTAGACTTGAACCTGATCCTTGAGGAGCTGACCCAGGAAGGCCGGATCAGGACATCCAGAGAGATGATCGCATTAACCCAGTAGCATTTTTATTTACTATTCGTTTAAAATTGATTTAAGGCCATGATTTTTCTTCAATCAATGTTTATATCATCCAAATGAAATCATAGCCGGTTTATGCGACGCAGGATAGGCATAGATGGCCCGGAAGAAAACAAGCAACTTGGGGAGTATGCCGAAGACCTCCGGGCCGATTGGATATAAGTCGAAAATGCTTATGAAGGTTGTGGGATGAACGAGACAATGATGCCCATGGCACTTCGCGGTCATGTGGAGCAGCTCACCCAAAGCATCAGCCAACTATCATTACCACCATCGCAGGAAGAGGCCAGGGCAAAGAGTTGGTGGCGGTTCTGGAAATAACAGATCCTTCGCAAAGCTCGCGTGATAAGATCCTGTGGGAGCTGTCCACCCATGGAAAGATGAAGAAGAGCGATCTAAGACGGTGTTCGGGGCTGAGACGGTCGGAACTACACCCAGTCCTTGAGGAGCTAGCCAGGGAAAGGCGAATCAGGATAGACACGAGAGATATTATATCGATAATATATTGAATCAATAATTTAATTTTAAAGCCATCATTATCTGGCGGGTTAAGATTATATCCTTCCTATGGTATAACGCCTGATTTTGGGACCTCGGTGAGGGAAATGACAGCGTGATGAAATGGATGGGTTTAAATTTAAAATTGACAAAAAGATCTTGAGATGGACTGGATAACTCAGTTAGGTCTAATAGCATCTATTGCATCAATTGTTGGTCTAATAATTACAGGTTACCAAGTACGCCAAGGAAAAGAGGGGAAATACACACGTGCCCTTTTTTGTGCATTTCAAATCTTGATAATAATTATTATAGTAAATAGTTTTTCTTTTTTTCCGCTAAGATATAGAGTTGTGGATACAGTCGTGATATTTTTTTTTATTTTTGTATTGAATTTTGAAGCTAAAATTAATACTGCATATAGAGTCCTAATTAATCACTTACGTATCATCGGAATGTATGTACACCCCCGGTTAGCAATATATGCCCCAAGTTTTATAATATTAGCTTTAGAAATTGTCGGCTTATATATACTTTATTATTTTTATAAAATCGGGTTGTTTAATTTTTTAAGTGATACCGATGAATTGAAAATAACTATATACATAATTATATTTTTAATTATAACCACTTTTATAGAATATTTCTTAAATAAACACAAATATAAACATATCGAGCTGATAATTCGCCAGTTACCAAACTTAAAAACATATGCATCGAATTTAATTAGGTTATGGTTTGATTGGATAAAGTGGTTAGTATTAGCTGGCGCGATCACGATTGTAGCAGCGAGGACCCAAAGCAACATGTTATTTTTTATAAAAAATGTTTCTTATATTATAATATTAATATATATTTTAATAAATGTCTTTACCTTATTAAATAAGTTTTCTGATTTCATGTTGATAAAATTAAATTATCAAACCTATCCCACATTTGGAAAAGAGCATACAGCTATTCTTAAACTGTATTTATTTGTAATAATAGGACTCATTTTAACAGTAATTATTTTAAATTGGAACTCGCTGCTGGAGAACATGGTTACTAAATTACCGAACTAGATGAACAACCAGTAATATCCTCAATGAGGTATAAAGCCCGAATTTTGGCACTTGTTGAAGGCCATATGGATTGTGGACAGATAGCTTGCCGGAAATAGGCCCTGTCAATGAGATGCTCTGCATCGCTCCCTAGGCGCGCCGAGGAAGCGAGATACTTCTCCAGATACATGCTCACGACCTTCATAACAGATATCGGCTACCTGAGAGTCGCCTGGGGCGACCTTCGGGTCAATGAGGTACATCTCCGAGACCATGCGCCGTCTGCTGATATTCGGCAGATGGGTCGAAGAGGTACATGCTGGAGAACATGCCCACGGACTTTGGTGGTCGTACTTTGTTCGCTCACCACTTTCAACGTCAGAGAGGTACATGCTGAGCAACATGCTCACGGAGAAACAAGGATTGAAACGAGGGCAGCCTTTGGCGGCGTCAGAGAGGTACATGCTGAGCAACATGCTCACGGAGAGGGCCAGACCTCCGGGAAGATCGTTCAATCTTTCACTTCCAATGTGAAATATGTACTATTCTGCGAGAACACCATAAAATGATAGATGACCGCTATTTTTTGAACTATTTTTGAACTATTTGTTAATAGAGCTAACACTAAACCACATATAACATAACGACATTAGACGTTATGAGGTTAGACGATTGGTTGTATCTTGTGACCTTCTCTTATTGGTTCTTGGAAAACCTTTCACCTTTCACGTGAAACATTTCAATCTAAGGACTCTCTGCCTTCCATCTCCATTCCGAGTGAATACCTCAAAGCTTCTCTTATCAAGCTGTGAGACAAGTTTAGTCATTTGGTTAGGCTTGATCGCCAAAAGTCTTTCACATTCTTGGAAGGTAGCACCACCGCCGCGAGCTTTCAGGAAGTCTTTCACTTTCGCGATTCTGGCAACGGTCTTCTCTCCTCGCGGCATGGTGGGAGTTGGCGCAGATGGCCGTGTCTCCAGCCTCGCGAGCCGTTGGCGATCCTGGCAAATATCAAGGCAGACCCGATTGACATCAGCCTCTTGCCGTGTCTCCAGGGAGGCCACAGATGCACGCAAGGCGGCTATCTCCCGGCGGTCCTGGTCTCTATCTGCCTGGAGCTGGGCAATCTCTTCCTTGAGGTCCCGGATGGCTTCTAGTATGGCCTGGAGCTGCCCGGTGGAAATGATAGATTCTGCTGGCGATTCAAAATCGGCTTTGGGTGAGATCCCAAAGGTATTTATGCTGGCTGTGGCTACTTTATCCATACGTTTCACCTTTTCCCTTCTCGGGAATCCTGTCAGGGTGCTTGGTACCACCCTGGCCGGAAACAAATTTTATTACAACTATTATTCAGATGGATTATTTCAAATTATTATTAAAGCTGTTGGCGAATATGGCAAAGGCTATATTCTCCGATATGCTATTATTGAATGCATCAATTCTCACCAAGGCTTGATGCTCAAGAGTTCGCAGGGATGCTCTCAGGGTTTCCCTGCATCTCTGATGTTTTCTTTTCTGTCGCGTCTAATAGTCGTACTATAACATCGTCGAAGCTTTCCCCTTTGAATCCTATAGCCTTCAAGCGGTCGCGTGTTGCCGTTGTTAGCCTTATGTTCGTAAACGTCTTTTCTGGCATAGTTAGATAGTAGTCACCATTATATTTAAATTTACCTCTTAATACGTAAGTCTTATATATACTTACGTACTATTAGTTATTGGTGAGAATTGATGTCTGGAAAAAATCTCTTAGAAGGCCGCGGCCCAATAACGCAAAGCGTCGATGCAGTACGAACGCTCCTCACATGGAAAGGCCATCCTACTAATCCGATGCCTGCCGATGTTAGCCTTGATAATGGGCGGCTAATATTGGTTTTGAGCCGCAAGAAGGATGCATATTATACTTGCACAAAGAAAGCTTGCAGTTGTCCAAGTGCGGCATACAGGCCGGGGCAGAGCTGCAAGCATCAGAGAAAATATTTCCCGGTGGAGGCCACACCCAGGCCGACGGATTGTGGATCAATCAAGCCCGCGGGCCGGTGGGCAGGCGGCTACAATGGGCCGGTTGAAGATGATCTCAAGGCGGCGGTGTAGATGGCTGCCTACCTCATTTCTTTTCGCGACGGTGGCGGCTACGGTGGAGAGCAGATCTCCGCCAGCACTGAAGCCGAGGCCCGCGAGAGGTGGGCGGATGTCCACGAGAGCGACGTGATAGAGAGCTGCCGGAGGGTTGCTTGATGGTGAGCCTTCCAATGCCATGCTGCTGGGAATCGAGCGGGTGTGGCTGGATGGTGATGATCCCAATTTTTTAATGGCTAAGCGGCTTTCGTTTCTTCTTAGTATTAAGTATTTCATCAGCATCCTCTAGCTGATTTTTGCTCTTTCCCCAATCTTTCGTTGGTGTTCCTACGATTGTATTAACAGGTTCGATTTTACAGAAAACTCCTCTTTGATTTGCTATTTTATTTAATGATGGTAATATCTCTTGGTTAAGTTCTTTTAACGTGCATTTTGGTGGGTGTTCCGTAATCTCCTTATATATATGATCAAATAAATAACATTTAGAAAATTTAAACATTTTCCAGTATTCAATCTCATCATCTGACGCTGGACAAGTCACATCTACACAAACTGTAGAATCCGTTGCCCCTTCCAGCTTAGACCCGAAATTGACATAATAAGAACGTTCAGTTTGATACTTGTTTTCTTCTCCTTCGATAGGCACGACTTTAGCGGGGGGGAATATTTCAATAGATTTCTCAACGACTTTTAAGAGATCGGCCATGCACTTCGGGGTGAGAATGGATCCAATCTGGTCATTCGGCATTACCTCAAGCACCTGTAATAAATGATCTAATGACTTGAATTGTTTTTCGATGTAACGCCTAAGAGTGAAATCTATATATTTTCGTTCCTTTGGGTCAAAATCTTTGCTCTCCCATAGTTCGCGATTCTTTCGTTTGTCGAGCATTTCAAACTGCGTTTTTGTGAGCATATCATAGCTTTGGTTAGACCAAGATATAACCTTTGTGTATAATTAAGTTATTCTCTAATTATGGTTAGGTATCTCATAGAAAATCTTAAATATAGATCTAACCAGTGTATTTAAACATGAGAAAAAAACGCATGATTGCAGCAATCAGTCTGAAGCTTCGACCACAAACACTAGCCCGAATCTCACGCGAAGCAGACGCGCGAAACTTAACATTGAGCGAGCTAGCACGCGAATATATCGAAGCCGGTCTGGCCGGTGCTGGGGAATAGCACCGTGAAAATTGGAAAGGCCAGGTGTTACCAGCACCAGGCAGGCACAACCGAAGACTCCCACCAGGAGATCTCAATGATATACTATTCCTCAATGCTATATAAAATTATCCACAGGTGCGGCCATGCCACCAGATAGCGATAACGAGATAACCACGTCGGGGCGGTGCACCCCTCATCAGGATCAGGCAGAGCGTCGGCAATGGATGCCGATTTATCCAGAATTCCCGAAAAATCATGAGCGCGCGGGCGCTATGATCCCTAATTCATTGCCCACAGATTGGATATGCGTGTGCGGCGTGCGGCTCCAGGGGGCATCACATTGCTCCAAATGTGGGCGAGCTCCGATGGATCATGGCCATCCGCCAATGGAATCCTCAAATAGGGCCTGCCGTGGCCGGAAAGGTACGAATTGGCGGCGATTTGGTAAGCAGGGGGTGAGATAAATGCCAGAATGTGAAAAATGTGATCATTTCACAGATGACGATTGCATAAGGCCGGGGATGTGTGCCTATTGCGGGAATGGATTTTGCTATTGTGATCCCATATTCGAAACTGAAGACGGACCGATGCACAAGAGCTGTGCGGGGGCAATTTAGATGGCTGCAGCTGTAACGTCTTCCTTTGTGGGATCTCCTGCATGGGATTACCTTCTCCAGCAATCTCCTGAGAAGCTGGCTCAGCATATCCTTATTCAGAGGGACATAATTCGTGATCTGCGGGCCATGCCAATGAGCGATAGCCACGAAATGGAAGCTCTTCAATTAGAAATCGATAGCAGCCATGCCCAGATACTGGCCTTGGAAGAGGATCTAACTGAGGCGAGAGATACGATCAGGCGTTTGGTTGAGGGCGAATGTGTCGAGTGGGAGGTGGATGCATGAACCCACCTTTTTCTCTGGATGACATCACGTCCAAAAAAACCAGTGGAAGCGGTGATGTCACTCCTGTTTTTGATCGAGCGAAGGCGGCAAAGTCGATTCAGGCAAAGATGCAGTTGGCCATTGAGTCTTTTGATTCCAAAGAAGACAAGCCAGAGATCTGGTATTATGATGGTGGTTACTGGCATCTTGGTGGTGCTCAACTAATTGGCCACTACTTGGATGAGGAGGCGCAAAATCTAAGCGACTCCGAGAACATCAATGATGTTCTGCGGCGGATACGAGGGAAGCTCCGACTGCGACCAGTAGAGTTTGATATTACCAATCTCCATCTGGTTGGCTGCAAGGGCGGCATAACCCTAGATCTGCAGACGGGCAAGGACAGGAAAGCTGTGCCAACAGATCTTATCAGCATGCCAATCCCGGTGCGGTATGATCCAGACGCCAGGTGCCCGGCATTCATCGAGTTCCTGACAGATATCACCGCCACAGACGACGACAGGCTTAGCATCATCGACTTCCTGGCCAGCATTCTCATAAATGAGCCCATGGACTTCTTTGTCGCAGCCCCTGGCCTGGGCAGCAATGGCCGGAGTAAGCTCAAGGATTTCATAAGAGCCTTTGTTGGCTCTGATGCATGTCGATCAATTCCGCTCAAGAACCTCAGTGATCGATTTACGGCAGGGTTTCTGACCAGAACCAGAGTGAACTTCTGCAACGAGACAGAGATCAGCGGCATTATCCTGGAGTTCATCAAGAGATCCAGCGAGAAGATGCCGGTAGAACAGAAATTCAAGGGCATGGTAAATGCAATACTTTACCTGAAATATTTTTTTGACACCAACACCATGCCTGCCATCGCCGATACCTCTTATGGTGCTGAAAGAAGGCTCTGCAGGTGGGATATGCCCTGGCGGTTCATCGATGACCCCGAGGGACCGATGGATAAGCTCCGTGACCCGGACATCATTGCCAAGATCACCACGCCAGAGGAGCTGTCAGGTGTCCTGAACCTGATCCTGGAACGTGCCCCTGAAGTTATCAAGCAGCGTATGGTCCATCACCGGGCCGGAGGTCTGCAGGAGTATGCTCTTCAGAGCCGTAGTGGCGATGTGTTCATCGAGCTATTTCTCAGGCCGACGGCCAACTCCAACGACAGGGTGCATAGTGATACTCTCCGTAAAGCGTATCAGAGGTACTGCACCGTCACCAACTCAAGCCTCTTGAATTCCAAAGCCCTAAAGACACTGATCGAGGATAAGTTAGCTCGGCACCAGGAGGACAACC
>Ga0116171_10003720_pt1 | contig 14013 bp, 13 predicted proteins | sample AD_JPNHW2_MetaG_FD_89798 | JGI IMG/M metagenome (GOLD analysis project Ga0116171, IMG submission 89798) | Active sludge microbial communities of municipal wastewater-treating anaerobic digesters from Japan - AD_JPNHW2_MetaG | ecosystem: Engineered > Bioreactor > Anaerobic > Digestate | place...
CCTTGTACGTGAAGAACGCCAGGTCAACAGCCGGGTGAAAGGCATCCGAATAAGCGGATGGGCTGTTGAATTTGAAAGATGTGATCGCGTCGAGCTCATCCAAAGAAATTCCCTGGAGGGGGGAGCAGGCTGCGGTAACCATTACTGGAGTGGCGGTTGCCGGCAATGGTGTAGGCGCGGGAAGTGTGGCACTGGGACTGGGAGAAGGCGTTGGCGCAAGTGTGCTTGTGACCGCCAGGGGGCTGGGTGAAACGTTCCCGGTTTCCGGAACAGGGGAACAGCCAGCCAGACTGGTGATGCCAGCCAAAGTGCATAACAGGAAAACCAATGCCTGAATACCTAATTTCCGAATGTAGTTCATGGCTTAACCGGTACAATTTTCCGATCAAGTTCCTGGCCGTCTTTAGCGAGGAGGCTTGCGCCAGCCTGTAGGTCACAGGGGGGGGCGGAGGGAAGATGCAGGGTGAATTCCAGGTGCGGGGTCATTACGCCCAGGATGGCAGAATGGGTGATTACGTTCCGGTCGCCATCTAAAACCGCCAGTTCCAGTGTCGGGCGGGAACCGACATTTGAGAGATCAATCCCCATGCGCACCCGTTTGCCATCCTCACTTAACCTGGCAGTCAAGCTGGAGATAAAAATCTCAGACCCCGAAGGAACTTGCGGAACGAAATCCGTCAAGAGACGCCCTTTACTCAGTGATCTTGCGCGCTTCCATATAGAAGCGTTTCTCGTGTGCCTCGCCCATGGAAAATGTCTTACGTGGCAGCACCCCATCCAGCATCACTGTGCGGAAGAGTTCGCCTTTGGCCATGGCGGGCAGGAAGAAGCCAATGTTGCCGGCCTGGCTGCCCAGGTCAACCACAATATCATCCCCGTGGACATAGTCGATTGAATCCGCGAAACCGGCCTTCATACAACTATCGAGTACCGGCTGCAGGCTGCCAACAGCCAGGTTGGCAGATGGCGATTGGATACAAGCGGTGTAGCATCCCTGCGGGGTGATGATTCCAAATACGTGATCCGCTCCGGAGTATCCTGTGACTGCCGCTTGCATATCCTCAGCATTGGCGGTCGGTGACAGGGTTACCTTGCCTGGGAAGGCAGTTCGCAGCGCATCCAGGGGATTGCTTTGCACGTTAAAGAGCACCCGATGGATGGGGGCAAACTCCAAGCCGCGGTCATGGATGTTCTCGATCTCCACCAGGGCATAACGCGCAGGATGGTCCATACCCACCTGCGGTTTGATCTTCTCCCAGATGGACTTGGCTGTGGCCAGTGAATGATTGCCGTCCCCCACGGCGAACAGGAGCACACCCTTTTCGGTGGATACGTTGTACTTCGGATAGAACACCTGCCGGGAGGCGAGTTCCTTCAGGGAGTCGATAACCTTGTCTTCCAATGCCTGGTTGTCCACAAAGCGAGCGGTCAAGTGACCGCTGCCTTGCATCAAGTCGAAATCGTAAGCCAGTGGCAGAGTCTCTTTCGCGGCTTCGATGCTGCCGATCACCCTGTCCTGCGGATCGTCGATGAGTACGAGGATGTGCGGGAGTTCCAGCGGAGCCCCTTCGCGGATGCGCATGCGCGGCGGAAGGCGGTCGAGGATGGTTCCTTCAGTGGCCCGGATCAGGCTTTGGGATACGGGGGTAAAATCGTAGGCTTCCAGATCCAAGGCTAACATGATGCCGCGCCTGGTCCTGCCATCGACTGACCTTTCCACGTAAATGAGCTCCTCATGCGGTTCAAGGATGCCATCTGCAAGGTAGGTACGCATGGCCTCCTGGGTGGAGCGCACGCGGGAGGATTCCTCAGGTGAGTTCAAGTACACCTCAGGCAATATGAGATGATAAGTAGAAGGAGCGCTGCCGACCAGGTCAGCCACAGACTTCCAATATTCGGGTTGCGAGGTGTACTGGTCGCAGGCGATGACCGCCCACCTGGACAGGTCGATACCGGGTTTGGGCAGGTAAGTAACGGGGATTTGGATGCCGAGGGCGGATTCTTTTCTCATTGGGGGATCCTTTCAAGTTTAATTTTACCAGAAGCAGGAACCGGGATACTAAAAAAAACCGCGTCCGGTTGGACGCGGGAGCCTTATAAATTATTATCAGGTTACATTCCTGGAAGAAAAGCCAATCCCAGCGCACCGGGACCGGAATGGGTGCCCAAAACAGGGGAGACCGTGCTGATGACCGCATCAGAGATCAACGACTTGGGGAAGCGTTCCTGCGCGCGTTCCAGCAGATGCACTGCTTCCGCATGCGCATTGGCATGCACCGCACACAGGCGAATGGGTCCGGCCTCATCCTGCAGCCGCAGTTGTACCAGTTCCAGCATGCGGTCAATGGCCTTATTCATGGTGCGCACGCGCTCTACAGCTTCAACCTGGCCACCCCGGATCTCGAGCAATGGTTTGAGATTCAGCATGTTGCCCAGGAATGCCTGCGCGCCGCCGATCCTGCCGCCGCGATGCAGGAATTCGAGGGTGCGCAGAACAAAATAAACACCTGCGTTCTTTCCGGCTTGTTGTGCGACCGACTTACACTCTTTCATGCTGGCATTGATGCCAGCCATACGTGCAGCACTGAGCACCTGGAATCCCAATGCCATGCTCACGCTTTGAGAATCCACCAACTCGATATTAGCGCCAGGGAATTCCTTCTTCGCCTGTTGCGCTGAGTCAAGCGTTCCAGAAAGTTTTCCCGCAATGTGAATACTCAGGATGTCATATCCCTTTGATAAAAGATCGGAATAGACCGACTTGAAGGCTTCCGGGGTCACCTGGGAGGTGGAGGGCATGACCTTGTCCACCGCGAGACGCTTGTAAAAATCATGCGGGGTGATCTCTATCCCATCAAGGAAGGATTCGTGCCCCCAAATAACCTGCAGGGGCAAGGTCACAATTGGCTGACCTTTCAGTAATTCTGCAGGGATATCGGAAGTGCTATCTGTAACCACCATTACTTTTGACATTATTGGCTCCTGGCAATATAAACAATAATTACAATTTCGAAATTAAAACCCCATCCTGCTGGATTAGATGCAGATCACAGGAAGGTTCGTAAAAGTTCATTTTCCTTGACTGATGGTCTTTTCCAATATAAAATCCAGCCTGTTGAGTGACATGCGGCTATTCATTAATTAAATGGGTGTTAACCATTGTTTGAAAACCTGACGGGAAGACTGAACGACATATTCCAGCAATTACGGCGCAAGGGAAAACTCTCCGCTGCGGATGTGGATGCCATGCTGCGCGAAGTGCGCCTGGCGCTGCTGGAAGCCGATGTGAATTACGGCGTGGTCAAGGATTTTCTGGCCAGGTTGCGCGAACGTGCCATCGGGGCGGAGGTCTCGAAAGCGCTCAACCCTGCCCAGCAGGTCATCAAGATCGTCCACGAAGAATTGATCCATACCCTGGGGGAACCTGCCCGGCTGAATCTAAGCGGGGTAAAACCTTACGCCATTATGCTGGTGGGCCTGCAGGGTTCCGGCAAGACCACCGCCGCAGCCAAGATCGCCAAACGGTTACGCTCGGATGGCGAGCGCGTGCTGCTGGTGGCGGCTGATCCCTACCGTCCGGCTGCCGTGAAGCAATTGCAGACGTTGGGCGAGAGGATCGGCGTTGAGGTGGTGGCTGACCCCAACCTAAAGCCTCCCGCCCTGGCCGCGCAAGCCTTTGACAAAGCCCAAAAGGGCGGTTATTCCGTGGTGATCATTGACACGGCCGGGCGATCGCAGCTTGATCAGCCGCTCATGGATGAATTGCAGTCCATTGCGCGCAAAGTGAAGCTGGTGGAAACCCTGCTGGTGGTGGACTCGATGATCGGGCAGGAAGCCGTGCACATCGCCGAAGGCTTCCGTGACACAGTGCACATCACCGGACTAGTGTTCACCAAGATCGATGGGGATGCCCGCGGCGGGGCTGCCATTTCCGTACGCAGCGTCACCGGTGTGCCCATCAAATTCCTGGGTACAGGCGAGGGCGTGGATGCCCTCGAAGTGTACGATCCCGCCAGATTGGCTTCCCGAATTTTGGGAATGGGTGATATGATTGGGCTGATCGAAAAGGCCGAGGCAGCTTTTGATGCCAAGGTGCAGAAAGATCAGACTGAGCGCATGCTCAAAGGTCAGTTTACGCTGGAAGATTTCTCTGATCAGCTGAAACAGATCCGCAAGATGGGCTCATTCTCACAGATCATGGATATGTTGCCCGGCGGCATGGGGCAGGCAGCGCGGTCTGTTTCCCCTGAGGAAACCGAGCGCAGCCTGAAACGCACCGAGGCAATCATCAATTCCATGACCTTGCAGGAAAGGCGCAACCCTGACCTGCTGAATGCTTCCCGCCGCAGGCGCATCGCCCGGGGAGCAGGAACGGACGTACAGGAAGTCAACAGGCTGATGAAGCAGTTCAGAGATGCTCAACGCCTGATGAAGTCGTTAAAGAAAACAGGCGGGAAGGGTCTTTCCCGTATGTTCAAGTGATCAAAAATGCAACAGCGGTAGCGCCTCCTTCAGCGCCCCTCGCCAATGCGAGATTTTTGGACTCACATAAAAATCTGATCATTTTAGTTATGTAACAGGAGATGAAACAAATGGTAAGAATTCGTTTACGCAGAATTGGCCTCAGGCACCAACCCAGCTATCGTGTGATCGTGGCGGACAAAGAAAGCCCGCGCGATGGCCGCTTCCTGGAGATCGTCGGGAACTACAATCCCACCACTGAACCCTTCACCATGGAAGTCAAGGAAGACCGCATCTATGAATGGATGAAGAATGGTGCCGTCCCCAGTGAATCCGTCACCCGCTTGTTCAAGATCATCGGGTTGCTGGACCGCTTCGAACGCTTCAAGAAGGGCGAATCCCTGGATGTTCTGTTGGCAGAAGCCAACAAGGCAACCGAGGAACGCGCAGCCAAGATCAAAGCCTGACGCTTGATGATGCCTCGCACGGATCATCCTGCGCACAGCTGAGTTATTCATGCTGGTGACAAGGATACGAACGTGAAAGAACTAATCGAATATATCGCTTTATCTCTGGTCGATGACCCGTCCCAGGTCGTGGTGAACCAATATCACGGCGGTGGGCGGGAAAACCTGGAACTGCACGTAGCCCGCGAGGATATGGGGCGCGTTATTGGCAAGGGTGGACGTGTGGCCAATGCCATGCGCGTCCTGCTGCGTGTGGCGGCTGCCCGCGAGGGCAAGCAGGCGAACCTGGATGTCGCAGAACCAAGATGATGCCCGGACGCTCAGGAATTCCAGAACAAACCAACGGAACAGGCTCACCCAAAGCGGGCGAGCCTGTGTTCTTAGTAATCGGAAAGTTGCGCCGGACGCATGGCGTACATGGCGAGATCCTCATGGATATCGAAACCGATTTCCCGGAAAGGATCAGAAAAGGTCAGACAGTGTTTGTGGGAGAGGCGAAACAACCACACACGATCCTTTCATTACGCCCGATCGACCGGCAAATGCTGGTCGCCTTCGAAGGGTACATGGATTGTGATGCAGCCGCCATCTTCCGCAATCAACTCGTCTATGTAAAGGCTCAGAACCTGCCGGATTTACCCACCGGTACCTTTTATCAGCATGAGGTGCTGGGAATGCTGGTGCAGGATGAAGCAGGGAAAGAGCTGGGAACGGTTGCAGAGATCCTGGTTACGGGGGCTAACGATGTATACGTGGTTAAAGCAGGCCCAGGCGAGGAAGTGCTGTTGCCAGCCATTAAATCCGTCATCCTCGCGATAGATCCTGAAACGCGGACCATCACTGCCCGTCCACAGGAATGGAATTAGGAGCGGCTTTGGACCCGAAGGCATATTGGGTGGGATTTAACCTGGTCAAAGGGGTGGGAGCTGCCCGTCTGAAGCAGATCATCGAGTTTTTTGGCTCTCTTGAGACCGCCTGGAATTCTCCAGCCGCCGGTCTAACCAGCGCAGGCTTGCCGCCCAAGGTGGTGGAAAACTTCCAGCGCTTGAAAACCCAGGTGGACCTGGACAAGGTGATGCAACGCATTGCAGCCCAAAACGTAAAGGTGATCACCTGGGAGGATGGGGACTATCCCAGGCGATTGAAGGAGATCAACCAATCCCCGCCGGTACTATTCATCCGCGGTTCGATCAATGTAGAGGACGACTGGGCTGTAGCAGTGGTGGGTACCCGCAGGGTAACCCCTTATGGACGCCAGGTGACGGCTGAGATCGCCAGGTTTCTGGCGCAGAACGGGGTGAGCGTGGTCAGCGGCCTTGCGCGCGGTGTGGATGCCATCGCCCATCAGGAAGCCCTGCGCACAGGCGGACGGACCATCGCAGTTTTGGGCAGTGGTGTGGATGTGATCTACCCGCCCGAACACCGCAAACTGGCAGCCGATATCATGCAGCAAGGCGCAGTCGTGAGCGATTATCCGCTGGGAACCCAACCGGACGGGGTGAACTTTCCACCGCGCAACCGGATCATCTCAGGCTTATCATTGGCAACCGTGGTGGTGGAGGCCGGCGAGAAGAGCGGCGCGCTCATTACCGCTGAGTTTGCCGTGGAGCAGGGGCGTGAGGTCTTTGCTGTCCCTGGCAGCATCCTCACTCCGCAAAGCGAGGGCACCAACCGCCTGATCGAGCAGGGCGCAAGACCGCTGCTGAAAATGACGGAGATCCTTGAGGTGCTTAAGCTCGAACGTATTCCCGAGAAACAGACTGCCCGCCGGCAAAATCCGATGAGCCCGGTGGAAAAGAAGGTACTGGATGCGCTAAACCAGGAGCCGCAGCACGTGGATGAGATATGCGGCCAGACTGGATTGTCAATCAGCGAGCTTTCGGCTACACTCACACTGATGGAGTTGAAGGGATTGGTCACGCAGGTGGGCGGGATGAATTATGTCGCCATGCGGGAAAACAGGGCAATCTACAAGGGATAAACATATGACAGACCATTTTTATGCGGTGATCATGGCTGGAGGTGGGGGAACCAGGTTGTGGCCGGTTTCCAGGCAGGCAACGCCGAAACAAATGCTCAAGTTGTTCGATAATCGTTCTTTATTCCAGATCAGCACTGAACGACTAAAAGGGATTTTCCCTCAAAAAAAGATCTTTGTTGTCACCACCTCGGTTCAAGCCAAGGAATTATGGAAGCAGGTCCCACATTTGCCAGTGGAAAACTACCTGCTTGAACCTGCACCACGCGGAACCGCAGCAGTAGTAGCCATGGCAGCTGCGGCCATACTCAAACGTGATCCCCAGGCCGTTCTGGCGGTGCTTACAGCGGATCATTTCATCGAAAATGTGGAAGGTTTTCAAAATGCTTTGCTGGCAGCGAATGCGCTGGCAAAGAACGGGTACGTGGTAACGCTTGGAATCAAACCAACCTACGCCGCTACCGGGTATGGGTACGTGGAAAGTGGTGAGGTGTTGGGAGAATACCAGGGACTTACGGGGTATCAATTGCGCCGTTTTGTGGAAAAACCGGATGGGGCAAGAGCTAAAACTTTCCTTGAGAACAACCTGATGAATTGGAACTCGGGCATGTTCATCACCCGGGCGGATATCATCCTGGCGGAATATGAACGGCTGCTGCCTGACTTGTACGGTAAATTGATGGAAATACGCCCCTGGCTGGGCGAGGATCATTCCAATCCCAGGTTCATGGAAACCTGGTCATCCATCATTCCTCAGACAATTGATTATGGTATTATGGAAAAATGTAATTGTGCTGCGGTCATTCCAACCCGCGACCTGGGCTGGAACGACGTAGGCAGTTGGGACTCCTTCTTCGAGGTGATGCCAGCGGATGAGAATGGTAACATCATCCTCGAAGGCAAGCACGTTGGTCTGGACACCAGCAATAGCCTGGTCGTTTCCACCGATCCGAAAGCCCTGGTGGTAACGATGGGAATGAAGAACGTGATCATCGTAAATACCCCCAATGCTGTGCTGATCTGCCCGCGGGGAGAAAGCCAGCATGTGAAAGAGATCGTGAAGTACTTGAAGGAAAATCATTACACCCTTTTCTTGTAGGAGTGGCCATAATGGAAGCATATTGTGTAAAGTGCAGGGAAAAAAGGGAAATACTGGAACCAAATGCCGGGTTTAACTCCCTGGGGACACCTGTCACCAAAGGGAAATGCCCGGTTTGCGGCACCACGTTGTACCGCATCGGTGATACTCCGGCGCACGCCGGCATGGAAAGACCTGCGCGTTTACATTCGCATCCACGGAAGGGAAAACTGGTGATCGTGGAATCACCGGCCAAGGCCAAGACTGTGGGCCGCTTCCTCGGCAAGGGGTACACGGTGCGGGCATCGGTGGGTCATGTGCGTGACCTGCTGCGTTCCGAGCTTTCGGTTGACGTGGACAATGATTTCAATCCCAAGTACCGCGTACCCAATGAAAAACGACCGGTGGTCAAGGAACTGAAAGTCCTGGCCAAAGAGGCGGAAGAGATCTTCCTGGCAACCGACCCTGACCGCGAGGGAGAGGCGATTGCCTGGCATTTGCTCGAGGCAGCCCAGATCGAACCGAAGTTGTCAAAACGGGTGGTCTTCCATGAGATCACGGAAAGCGCGATCAATGATGCCTTCTCGCATCCGCGTGAGATAAACATGGACCTGGTGGATGCCCAACAGGCGCGCCGCGTTCTGGACCGTCTGGTAGGCTACTCCATCAGCCCAGTGCTTTGGGAGAAGGTGCGCAGCCGCCTGTCAGCCGGACGCGTCCAATCCGTTGCGCTGCGCTTGATCGTGGAACGCGAACGGGAGATTGAAGCTTTTAACCCGGTTGAATACTGGTCGATCAAAGCCGAGTTGCACCCGCAGGGAAAGAAAACCACCTATACCACCAAGCTGGCCAAGATCGATGACAAAGATCCGGAACTGAAGGACAAGGAAACGGTCAATGGATACCTGGTGGAGATCGAAGAATCGCCGTTCACCATTACCAGGATCAAGAAAAGCGAGCGCAGGCGAAAACCTTCCGCGCCGTTCATTACCAGCACGCTGCAGCAGGAAACTTCCCGCCGCTTGGGATACACCGCGCGCAAGACCATGATGCTGGCGCAGCAACTCTACGAAGGTCTCGAGGTGGGTGAGGGTGCTCCGACAGGCCTGATCACCTACATGCGTACCGATTCCACCAACGTAGCCGAGGTGGCAGTGCAGGAAGCGCGCAGCTTCATCCAGCAGACCTATGGAGGCGATTTCCTGCCACCGACCCCGCCGCAATACAAGACCCGCGCGGTTTCTGCCCAGGAAGCACATGAGGCCATCCGGCCGACCTCAGTGGGTCGACAACCGGAAAAGATCAAGGAGTTCCTCTCAAACGATCAGTTCAAACTCTACCAGTTGGTATGGCAGCGCTTCGTGGCCTCGCAGATGGAGTCCGCCGTTTACGACACGCTTTCCGTGGATGTGACCGCCGCCGGAAAGGAGCACAATTATCTCTTCCGCGCCTCCGGATCCACCATCAAGTTCCCCGGTTTCCTGATTGTTTATGAGGAAGCGGTGGATGAAGACCAAAAGAGCGAGGAACCTGAAAACATCCGCATCCCAGCCGGCCTGGAAGAAGGGCAAAAGCAGGAGTTGGTGCGCCTGGTTCCCGAGCAACATTTCACACAACCCCCTCCGCGCTACACCGAGGCCTCGCTGGTGCAGGTGCTGGAGGAATATGGCATCGGCCGTCCTTCCACCTATGCTCCCATCCTTTCCACGATCCAACAGCGCGGATACGTGCTGCGCGAAGCCAAGCGCCTTTCACCTACAGAAACCGGCATCCTGGTCAATGACCTGGTGGTGGAGCACTTCCCGGATATTGTGGATCTGAAATTCACCGCCAACATGGAAGCTGAGCTCGACCAGGTGGCGGATGGATCGGTCGAATGGAAGAAGGTCATTCGTGAGTTCTACGAGGTGTTCGAACCCACGGTGAAGAAAGCTCAGGCGGAGATGCCGGTGAGCAAGACCGAACCTGAAAAGATCGGACGGCTCTGCCCGGAATGTAACCATGACCTGGTCATCCGCTGGGGTCGTTACGGCAAGTTCATCAGCTGCTCCAATTTCCCGGCTTGCCGGCATACTGAAGCGTTGCTGGAAAAGATAGGCGTGACCTGCCCCAAGGATGGCGGGGAAGTCGTGCTCCGCAAGACGCGCAAGGGCAGGATCTTCTTTGCCTGCGGGAATTACCCGAATTGCGATTTCACCAGTTGGAAACGCCCGGTATCCACGCCATGCCCCAAGTGTGGTGGGATGCTTGTGATCGCCAACAAGAAAGAAGTGCAATGCTCCCAGTGCGAGGAAAGCTACCTGATGGAGCAGGTCGGAGTGAGTCTGCCGGACTAGGCATATTACTTGCATCGAATTGCTTGTTGAATCGCATGTAATTTTCATCTACAATCAGGATTGTAGGAGTCGAAAATGGAAAAACTCAAGAACATTCTCACGGATTATCTCAAGCGACCGCTCTTCACCGGGATCCTCGGGCTATTATTGGGGCTGATCATCGGTCTGCCCGTGTTAGGGTGGGGGCTCTGGCCTGTAAAATGGAAGGACGCCGACGCCAGTTTCCTGCGCCAGGATTTGAAGGATCAATACTTGTGCATGGTCGTCGATTCCTACCGGGTGAACCAGGACGCCTCTCTGGCAGCCGCGAGACTGGATTCTTTGAAAGCGGATCTCCAGTCCAATCCCACCTTGTTCAATTCATTAGCCAAGGGCGGCTGTAATTATGCACCTGACGACAAGGTCGTTTTAGCGCTCAAATCTGCTTTGCTGGGCTTGCCATCCACTGGACAGCCGGTGGTGAGCGAAACTACCATCCCGCTGCCCACAGCCACGCCCGACAAGGAAGCGAAAAAAGGCTCGGGAGTCTGGCTGGCCATCCTGTGCGCTTTATTCCTGATCATCGGTGCAGTGCTGGTGTACTTGTTCTTTTTTCGCAACCGCAGAAACCAGGATGATGTACCCGTTCCTATCGATGAGGGCGAGGTTGAGGAACTGGTTGAGCCGGTTGAGACCATAGAAGAAGAGGAAATGGTCAGTCCGGTTGCGCCTGTAACCACCAAATCGACAGGCGAGGGACCGGTATCACATTTCATGACCACCTATGTCATCGGTGATGATCTGTACGATGATAGCTTCAGTATTGATGCCCCATCCGGCGAGTTCCTGGGTGAATGTGGCGTGAGCATCTCCGATACGATCGGGGTAGGGGATCCCAAGAAAATCACCGCCCTGGAAGTATGGTTATTCGACAAAAATGATACCCAGACCGTCACGAAGATCCTGATGAGCGAACACGCCATCAATGATGCTGCCATCCGCCAGCGGCTGGCTTCGAGGGGTGAGCCGATACAGGTGGAACCCGGGCAGCAGATCCTGCTCGAGACAGCCACCCTGCAGCTTGAGGCGCGCGTCATCGAGATGGTGTACGGCCAGGGTGCTATGCCCTCCGGCAGCTACTTTGAACGCCTGACCATGGAAATGACCGTCTGGCAGAAATAAACTCCTGACCACACTTAATTCCTGACTAAAACAAATAATCCGGGCAATGTCCCGGATTATTGTTAATTCGACTCTGATTACTCGATCCTGATAAGTTTGAACCGCACGCTCCCGGCAGGAGTTTGGGCAACCACTGTATCTCCGGCGCGGTGCCCCATGAGAGCCTGGCCAATGGGAGAGCTGTATGAGATGCGGCCGTTGGTCGGACTGGCTTCCTGCGGCCCCACCAGGAGGTAGGTCTCTTCCTCGTCTTCGTATTCTTCAACGATGGTCACTTTTGAGCCGATTTCAACGGTGTCTTTGACCACGGTGTTTTCTTCGATGATCACAACATCCCGCAGGATAGCGGTCAACTGCTGGATGCGTCCTTCAATGAAAGCCTGTTCTTCCTTTGCAGCGCTGTAGTCCGCGTTTTCTGAAAGATCGCCCATTTGAATGGCCGAGCGCAGGCGTTTTGCGAGCTCGATGCGTGCGGGACCCTCAAGATGTTTCAGTTCAGCGCGAAGTTTTTCAGCGCCTTCTTTGGTGAGATAGGAAGGTTGTTGTGTCATGATGTACTCCTCAGCAATGATAACAGATTACGGCAGTAATTCGGGGTCAAACAGCCTTTGGTATTCCTCGATGGCAAAACGGTCGGTCATGCCGGCCAGGTAATCGCAAATGGTGCGTTCCGTGCCTTTAATTTCGATCTGCTCCTGGAACTGGTTGGGCAGCATGCTGGGTTGGTCTACATAGGCATTGAACAAGGCGGTGAGGATGCGCTCAGCCTTAGCCTGCATGCGCATGACCCGGTAATGGCGGTACATTTTCGAGTAGAGGAAGTCCTTCAGTTCACGATTGCGTGCTTTCATGGTCTCGTCGAAAGCGACCACATTTTCCGGCAGCAACTGCAATTCGCACGGTGAACCCGGGCGATGACGTTCGATGGCGGCGCTGCTGGCTGTGATCATGCTGTTCACTTCCAATCCGACCAGTTCGCGGATCACACGATGCCTCGCCAGGTCATCCATTTGGCTGCCAGCGGGTTGGAATTGCTCTGCCACCATATCCCATAAGGCAATGCCTTTGAGCATATCGGTTGTGAGCAAACCCGAGCGCAGCCCGTCGTCCAGGTCGTGCGAGGTGTACGCCAGCTCATCCGCCACGTTGGTAATTTGGGCTTCCAGGTGACCGCGCAATTCGGGTTCAAACTCACTGGCATCACTTTTGTCGTACTCGGTTTCGTGTTTCACCATGCCTTCCAAAACTTCCCAGGAAAGGTTTAACCCGGGAAAATCAGGATAACGGTTCTCAATTTCAGTCACAATACGGTAGGAGTGATGATTGTGATTGAATCCGCCAAAGCGCTGCATCAGTCCATCCAGGGTGACTTCGCCGGAATGCCCGAAGGGCGGGTGCCCCAGGTCGTGTGCCATGCAGATGGCTTCCACCAGGTCTTCGTTCGCTCCCAGGGCGCGGGCGATGGTGCGACCGATCTGGGTTACCTCCAGTGTGTGCGTCAGGCGCGTGCGGTAATAATCGCCCTCGTAATTGATGAACACCTGGGTCTTGTATTCCAGGCGGCGGAACGCGGTGGTGTGCAGGATACGGTCGCGGTCGCGTTGAAAACAGGTGCGGTACTCTGGTTCGGAGTCAGGATACTTCCGGCCGCGGGATTGGCTGGCATGGATGGCATAGGGAGCCAGGCTCAATGATTCAATTTTTTCCAGTTGGTTGCGGGTATAGATCATATTTTTTTCAGTCCCTTGTTAATAGGGTGCCCAATTGTCTGCCAGACAAGGAGGAGTAGATATTCCCGGCTTCGATACCGGAAAAGATCAAAACATCCTGCACTGCGCCATTCTGGATCAATTCCATCATACTATGAACCTTGCTGCGCATCCCGCCGGTCACGTCGGTGTGCTCGGAGGCGCGGAGCTGCTCATCAATTTCCGCCAGGTTGGCCGGTGAAATGCGCGGGATCACCTGCTGACGCAGCGGATAATCCTGCCAGACGCCGGCTTCAGTGCCGGCAATGAGAATGCGGTCAGGAGCGAGTTGCGTGGCGAGGGAACTGAAGAGCTCTTCAGTGGAAAGGATGGTACCGCCGCGTATCCTGTCAAAGAGCACATCACCATAAATCACAGGTACAAGGTCATTTTGCAGGGCAGTGCGGATTAGGGTGACATCCCAATCGACCAATTTGCCGTCACTCGCAATAGCCTGCGCATCAGGTGGAAAAGCCAATGCTGGAATGCCGAATTTATGCAAGGACTTCATGACGATGATATTAAGCGCCCGGGCTGCCTGCCATACTTCAACGAAACCGCGCCACTCTTCTACCGACGCAACTCCCTGCCTGGTTTGATAGCGTGTGGCAGGCACATGACCGAATGAGCCGGAGCCGTGCCCGATCACCAGGCGCAGGGAGGGGTCATTCGCCTGCGCGTGGGCGATCTGCTCGCAAGCCTGGTTGAGCATATAAAGCCTGGCAGAATGTGCTTTGGCTTTGTTTGTGATGAGTGAGCCACCTAATTTGAGGAAGACCAATCC